>Ga0181531_10000017_pt1 | contig 165284 bp, 130 predicted proteins | sample PEATcosm2014_Bin_38_FD_119743 | JGI IMG/M metagenome (GOLD analysis project Ga0181531, IMG submission 119743) | Peatland microbial communities from MTU Mesocosm Facility, Houghton, MI, USA - PEATcosm2014_Bin11_10_metaG | ecosystem: Environmental > Terrestrial > Soil > Wetlands > Peat | place... | reverse complement strand
GGGCTCCGCAGGGCTTCGCTGCGGACAACATCCGCGAAACAAACAAGCCACAAAACAACACCACCCAAAAGGGCCATTTCTAACGAGGTAAGAAAGGGGACATTTCTAACGAGGGTTGACAATGGAGATTTTAAGATTGACAAAACAGCATTGGTGCATATACCTTGCGGTCACTTACACGCCTTTGTGAATCTGGAGGAAACGCCAATGAGTGGTCGTAAATCTCTGTTTAGCGCTTTAGCGTTTGGGCTGCTCACGCTTTTCCCTTGCTCAGCCTTCGCCCAACACGGTGAGGCATTTGATGTCAGTAAATGTTTTTCAAACATCCTTGTCGATAAGAGAACGGACTATTCGCATGACCAACTTCGATACGCACTCCTTGCCTCGTGGAGCAGAGAGATGTACGAAAATGCTAAAGCGAGCGGCAGCATCACGAGTCTTCTGCCACAAGCGCCGGGAATTGCTTCTTTCGAAGCCAGCGATGAGGCGCGTCTAAAAGAGCTACATTCTCACAATGAGAGTTTGGATTATGACAGGGTCACGGCCACTTCGGCCACCTGGCTCGACCCTCAAGCAGGCTCGATTATTAAGGCTTGTTTGGATGCTCAAATCCACAACGGATTTGGTCTTACCTCCGCGGTTTTTGTGGACAATGAGAAGGACGTTACTTTAATACTGTATTGGAACTGGGCACCCGGTGGGACCCCGGTCTTGATTAAGACAAGACATATCGCAAATGCCAAAGTAACGGATGATTCCGGCAAGCACCCAAATATACTCCTGCCGCCTCATATCATGTTCTCTGATTGGGGTCGGTTAAATTACTCGACTTCGGTGTCGCTTGAGAGAATAAAACTTGACCAAGATATCGTCCTGAATATCGAGACGGACCCAGATATCGGCGCCCAGCACATAGTCATACCAAAAGTTCCGCCAAAAGAGAACTGCGTGCCTGCTCAGGAGACTAAGGACAAATTCGGAACTCCCTATTCGTATAAGGAGAGCAAGCAAGCGGAGACGCTTCCAGAAGTTCGAAACGATGGTAATGGGCACAAATATGTCGACTATAGGGTTGACATTTCGACCCTTCCAAATGGCCAAGATGGAATCATCGATTCGGTTTCATGCAGAAAGAGTTCAGCGACTTTGTTTGCTGAGATGATTGGTCCCGAAAGTCAAACGCCTGGAGGCACAGTCGCGACATGCCATGGCTGGTACCAAAATAACGGCTCAACGTTCGAAATTACCGTAACCTGGCACAAGACTGGATATGTCTGCACTCCGATTCCGTGGAAACAGTAAGCAGAGGACCTGGCGCTCCAGCTCGCCGTTTGCAAACGCTTGCCACCGACCTGTAACGAGGGTTTGGGTCTGCCGCGGCTGTTTTCCAGATGGAACAGGAACTCGCCGACGCAAGTACGCCTTGTGTACCATGTAGACCAACTAAGGCAGGAATTTTGGGGTGGAGCGGTTTGTAAGTGCGGCACCCACAAGGCTTTAGAATTTTCGACGCTCCGGTTCGGGACCAGGAGGTCGAAGGTTCAAATCCTTTCGCCCCGACCATTTTTTCAAAAAACTCCCACGCGATATTTGTGAGTTTTCGCCTACAGTTGGGCGACTTCGTTTGCCTACCCTGTTTTTTGGTTTTCTCCCAATAGCATAGAGACCATCGCCGGCGAGTTCATCCCACGCGATCATCAGCGGCAACGCTGGCGCGACGGCTGCTGAAGCGTTGCGACCTTTCGCGATTTAACATATCCAACGCCGCCCAACTGCTTTGATCACCAATCATTTCCGAGCAAACTTTTCTCCGTCGGTCGGACGTTGACGTTCTTTGAAATTGATGTCCAGGTTCATGCGGAATGACCATCAGCAGCATAGCCCTACCATCTTTTTCAGTTGCCCCTACAGCGAATTGCTCATCGTGCTGAGTGTTGCCCCGAGCTAGGCTTACCACTCACCCTGCCGATCTGGAGAAATCGTCGTCCAAGGAGCGATCCCATGGCCAAATACGGAAAAGCCGCGAGCAAGTCGGTGCAGAGCGCGATGCACAGAGAAAAGAAGGGCACTTTGCGTTCTGGACCAGGCGGAAAAGGAGGTGTCGTCAAAAGCAGAAAGCAAGCGATTGCTATTGGACTCTCTGAAGCGCGCAAAAAAGGCGCAAAAGTACCGCGAAAAAGATCGAGCTGATATCGGTCTCGAAGGTGATCCCCGGTTTCTTGTGGCGGCTGTTACGGCACTGCAAAAGTAGGTTTTATATCAATTCAAAATACGCAGGAGCACTCCGAAACGGGGAGGTCAGCCCTGATATCTTTCATGCATCCTCGGGATCAGGATCTGAATCTGATGCTGCTGGTGTTGCCCGCATCCAGGGAAGATCCGGCCTTGCGGGGCGGATTGTGGCTGCTGCCTCTCTTTTGCAGGGCGGCGCCCGGAAAGCACAATTCATGGACGGAACAGCGCCATCTGCCGAACAAGCCACCAGGAAATTCGAAGCAGTTCAAAATGAACTGGGCCTGTTTTCCAGCGAGTCTGTTCTTAACATTCTGAAGATGATTTTTGCCGGCTCGCCGCTGTCTGAAGTTCTGGCGATCATTGCCGGGTTGGTGGAGTCTCAATGCGAAGGAATGTTCTGCACCATCTGGCTTCCTGAAGAGGACGGAAAACGCCTCTATTGCGCTGCGGCGCCGAGCCTTCCAGGATTTAGCGCTCACGTAGGGTATACGACAGTTGGTCCGAAAGCAGCATCCTGCGGCACCGCTGTTTATCGGAAAGAGTCGGTTTATGTCACCGACATCCTCGCGGACCCCCTTTGGGATGACTACCGCCATCTTATGAAGCCGTACGGGATTCGTTCCGTTTGGTCACGTCCCCTCTTCACCAAGGAAGGCAAGGCCCTCGGCACATTTGCCATCCTTTATCGTGAAGTTCGTCATCCCGACCCGGTTGATCTGCAGTTGATTGAGAACGCCGGCCACATTGCAGGCATTGCCATTGAGCGCCACATGAGCGAAGAAGCGTTGCGGCGTGAACGTGATCGGCTTCGCTTGCTCCTGGAAATTGCGAACAGCGTGACATCCAAGCTGGACTTGCGGCAAATCGTTGAAGCGCTTTCGACGAACCTGTTCAAGGTAATGCAATGTGACGTCTCCGCCCTGCTGCGGCCCGATTCCGAGAGCGGCGAATTACGCGTGAATAATCTATACAATCCAGACATGCGAGGGCCCTTCCGCGAGGGATCGCTCGTGCCGATGAACAGCTCGATCGCGGGCCAGGTGATGCTGAAGGCCAAGACGATCTGGATCGACAGCTTCGAGCAAGTCCGCGAGGACCCCGAGATTTACGGGAATCCAGACGGCCGGCTTCTCTATAAGCATGTGATCCAGGAAGGCCTCAAGACAGGGTGTTATCTTCCACTCATAAGCCGCGGGCGCGTCCTTGGCGTTCTGATGTTATGCAGGCGTTCGGAGAATGTTTTCGACAAAGACGACGTCATCTTGCTCGAGCAGGTGGCCAGTCAGGTAGCGATCGCCGTTGAGAACACGTTGGAGTACGAAAAGGCAACCAAGGATCGAGATAAAGAAGCGAAACAAAGACTCTATCTCGAAGAGGAAATTCGAGTGCAGTCCGGGGAAATTGTTGGAGATGCCCCCGCGCTGAAGAGCGCGTTGAGCCTCGTGTCCGTGGTGGCGCCCACCGATTCGAGCGTGCTGATCCTTGGCGAGACGGGAACCGGTAAAGAACTTGTCGCGCGCGCAATCCACAATCTGAGCAGCCGGCGGGAGCTGGCTTTTGTCAAATTGAATTGCGCCGCGATCCCCCTCGGACTCCTGGAGAGTGAATTGTTCGGCCATGAAAAGGGGGCATTCACTGGAGCTATAGCCCAGAAAACCGGACGCTTTGAACTCGCGAACAAGGGCACGATTTTTCTTGACGAAGTCGGCGACATTCCGCTGGAACTTCAAGCGAAATTGTTGCGCGTGCTGCAAGAGCAGGAATTTGAGAGGCTTGGCAGCAACCGAACGCATAAAGTTGACGTCCGCCTGATTGCAGCGACGCATCGAGACCTGGCCAGCATGGTGAAGCAGCTGACATTTCGCGAGGATCTTTATTATCGGCTCCGAGTGTTTCCCATCCACGTCCCGCCCTTGCGGCAACGCGCCGAGGATATTCCGCAACTGGTGCGGCATTTTGTGAACATCTACGCTCAACGAATGAACAAGAACATCAAGCAAATTCCTACGGAGACGATGGATGCTTTGGTGAGGTATCGTTGGCCTGGAAACGTTCGCGAACTGCAGAATTTCATCGAGCGCGCAGTGATTCTCTCTCCGCATTTCGTGCTTCGCGCTCCAGTCGGCGAGCTGGAGCCGTTTCAACCGCGCCTCGAGCGAGATGTGGCGATGAGCGGCCTCGCGGAAGTGGAACGCGATCACATCCTTCGCGCACTTGAAGCGAGCAATTGGGTAGTGGCTGGTCCCCATGGGGCAGCCGAGCGTCTGGGGATGAAGCGGACATCGTTGGTTTATAGGATGCAGAAGCTGGGAATAAGAAGGTCCTCAAGCACGCGGCACGAGAGCCGCGAAAAAGGCCGGGAAGCACACGGTTGATTTGAAGCCGCGACCCTTCCTGCGCGCTTCATAGATTTACTCTGCGGTCCCCGACGTGACAGGAAGTTGTCAATGTCGGATATCCGTCACAACTTCGTCAGTCGTCGCTCCGGATTGTCTGCAAGGCTGCAAGAACATCCGGCATCTTCAGAATGACTTAGCCTCACAATCCTTGTGCGCATCGAAATTTTCGCAGTTGGACGTTCAACTGCATTAACACGGGTCGTTTGGCGTGACTAGACGCGGTGTGCTGCAGAGGCGCAAGCAGCCCGGAAATGACGAGGAGGAATTTCATGAGTCAGAATCCTTCAGCACAAACAGCATTTTCACGTCCCGCCGGGGCGCAGTTTCCCATGCCGCTGACGTCTATCCGCAGGGTCGAAGCGGATGGTGTCCAAGTGTTTTACCGATCAGCTGGGGATCCAAGCGCGCCGGTGGTCCTCTTACTGCATGGGTTCCCGTCGTCATCATTCATGTTCCGAGAGCTGATTCCACGGCTGGCCGACCGTTACAGGGTAATCGCGCCGGACTTGCCAGGCTTCGGCTTTACAGAGGTGCCCGCCGAACGAAAATATATCTACTCGTTCGACGCGCTGGCTCGAACGATAGAAGCCTTCACGGAAGCACTCAAAATCAAACGCTACGCGATTTATGTGTTCGATTATGGCGCGCCGACGGGCTTGCGTTTGGCGATGGCTCATCCGGAACGAGTCACAGCAATCGTTTCACAGAATGGCAACGCATATGAAGAAGGCCTCGGTGACGCGTGGGGGCCGATTCGGAAATATTGGGCGACGCCAACCGCGGAAAACCGCCACGTGATTCGCGAGAACGTTTTGACGCTTGAGGGAACGCGATGGCAGTACACGCACGGCGTGGCGGTTCGAGAGAGTGTTGCCCCGGAGTCCTACACGCTGGACATGGCGCTGATGGAGCGGCCGGGGAATATAGATATTCAGCTGGATTTGTTTTTGGACTACGCCAACAACGTAAAGCTCTATCCAAAATTTCAAGAATATTTCCGCAGATCGAGGCCCCCGTTGCTCGCGATCTGGGGCAAGAATGATCCTTTTTTTATCCCTGCGGGGGCGGAAGCATTTCGAAAAGACCTGCCGAACGCGCAGGTCCAGTTTCTGGACACCGGGCATTTTGCGATAGAGACACACGTCGTCGAAATCGCCACTGCGATGCGGGAGTTTCTTGATGCGAACAACGCTGAGCGCCAGAACTGAAGAGCATGGTTGTTGTCTTTCCATTTTTGAGCGAAAGGCGACGGGAACCATGGGGGAGATATGGAACGTAGGAGGTTTCTAGGAGCGCTTACTACTGCTTCGCTAGGTGTCGCGCTACAAGGCACTTTTAGTGAATCTGCGCGCGCGGGAGATGCGCAACAAGCCGGTCAGGGTGTACCCAAGAGAACTGCCGCAAGGAACGAATTTCCTGAGGGTTCGACAATTGTTTTAGTGCATGCGGCGTGGGCAGACGGCTCTTGTTGGGGCAACATTGCTCTCCCCTTGGAGCGGCACGGTCTTAAAGTGATCTGCGCACCGATCCCACTCACCTCTTTAACCAATGACACTAACGCCCTGAATTGGGCGCTGGAACGGACCACGGGTCCAGTAGTTTTGGTGGGACACGCGTATTCCGGCGCGGTGGTCGCTGCGGTGCGGGAGGAGCGAGTCAAGTCCCTGGTCTATATCGCGGCACTTGCGCCGGATGAGGGCGAGACGGTAGCAAAAGTGTTCTATCGGGACACAGCGAGCCCGGAACAACCCAAGATGGTTCCCGATTCCCACGGCTTCGTATGGATGCCCGACGACGCGTTTCGGCGGGCGCTCGCACACAAAGCGTCGGTCGATCAGGCAAAGATCGCGGCCTCCGTGCAACGTCCGATTTCCGTTCAGTGCATTCAAGAGGTTGCGCCAACGCCGCTATGGAAATCGAAACCTTCGTGGTTTTTGGTCGCAGAGGAAGACCGCATGATCAATCCGAAGACGCAGCATTTCATGGCGGAGCGCATGGGCGCGACGGTTCGATCGCATCGCGTGGACCACACACCCATGTATTCGGAACCGGCGGTCGTGACCGACGTAATTCTGGAAGCGGCGCGAAAGACTCTTTCGGCATAGCTCTTTCGCAGAGGGAGCCCGAAAGTCCGGGAAGGCACGGCACACTTCGCCCAGCCTGGCTTAGCTGAATACTGGGAAGAGGCCGTCCGATGGAAATCAAGTCCGACCCGTGAGTTTATTCAAAGGAGACAGGAAAATGAAGAAATGGATGATCGCCATTCCGATAGTCGCCATCGTAGCATTTGCTGCCTGGTACGCATTCCGGCCGGAGCGGCTTGTTGTGAATCGCCAGGTTGACGAACCCTTCCCAGCGGCGAACGCCGATTCGCCGACGCAAACGCTGGCGTCCGGAAACTTCTATGGCCTTTTGCATCCCACCCAGGGGAGTGCGACGATCTACCGATTGGCGAACGGAAACCGAATCCTGCGCCTCACGAATTTTAAAACATCCAACGGCCCCGATGTGCACATCTATATGGTGGCGGCCGATGACGCGAGGGACAACGCCACGGTGGAGCGCGCGGGCTTTATTGATTTGGGCTCCATCAAGGGCAATATCGGGAACCAAAATTACGAGCTGGGGCCTGAGGTTGACTTGACGAAATATCGGGCCGTTTCTGTGTGGTGCAAAAGGTTCAGCGTGAACTTTGGAGTCGCGCCGCTCGTGCGTAGCCAAGCTGTTTCGCAGAACTAGCTTTTCAAGTTGCGTCGGTGGCGACGCCTCACCCGAAGGGCATCGAGCGCCGAGAGCTGCGAAAATCACCCGATGTCATGGCTTTCGCAAGAACGCGGGACTTGATGCGTTGTGCCATGGAGAAGAAAAAACGGCCAATCGCGCAGAGAGGAAAAATGCCGTGACGACCATGGAAGCCGCTACCGTGACAAACGCGCTTCAGAACGGAGCCGTCGAAGATTTTGACCTGGTCATTCTCGGCGGGGGAACGGGTGCCACGGTCGCAGCTTGGACCTTTGCCGGGCAGGGCCAGCGCGTGGCCGTGGTCGAGCGGAAGTATATTGGCGGGTCGTGTCCTAACATTGCGTGCTTGCCCAGCAAAAATATCATTCACAGCGCGAAGGTAGCGTCGTACTTCCGCAGAAGCGAAGAGTTTGGCATCGCGAAAAGAGATTTCACGGTGGACATGGAAGGAGTACGCACCCGCAAACGCAATATGGTTAGGGCCTTAAACGAGGCGTATCTCGATAACTATGAAAAAACGGGAGCGGAACTGATACTCGGTTCTGGACGATTCATCGGCCCCAAAACCCTGGAGGTTACGTTTGCTGACGGAAGAAATCGGCGCCTTCGCGGGAAGAATGTGATTGTCGGTACTGGCACGCATGCTGCATTGGGAGCGATTCCCGGGCTCGCCGAGGCTCAACCGCTCACACACATCGAGGCACTTGAGCTCGATAAAACCCCAGGACGTGTAATCGTGATCAGCGGTGGCTATATCGGATTGGAATTTTCACAAGCACTGCGCAGGTTGGGAAGCAAAGTGACGATCGTCGCGCGCGATGGACGCTTACTGCCGGGAGAAGACGAAGATATATCGGAAGCTCTGCGCGACTTATTCCTCGACGAGGGCGTCGACCTGGTAATGAACGCCGAAGTGAAACGGATCTCAGGAAAGTCGGGTGACTCCGTCCGAGTCCTCCTGGAGAAAAATGGGGGACCTAAAACGCTGGAAGGGACTCATCTGCTTGCTGCCATGGGACGCGTCCCGAACACCGATGGGATCGGGTTGGAGCTGGCGAGCGTTGAGGTCACCGGAAGTGGATACATAAAAGTGAATGAACGCCTTCAGACGACCGCACCCGGTGTGTGGGCCATTGGCGAGGTAGCCGGGAGCCCGCAATTTACTCACGTGAGTATCGACGATTTCCGCATCGTGCACGCCAACCTTACCGGGGGCTCGCGAGTGACAACGGGCCGCCAGGTTCCGTTCTGTCTTTTCACAGACCCGGAATTCGCGCGTGTAGGTCTAAGTGAGAACGAGGCCACGGCGAGAGGCATTGCTTATCGCTTGTTCAAGACTCCAATGGAAGCCAACCTCCGCGCACGCACACTAACCGAAACTCGTGGTTTTCTCAAAGCCCTGGTGGAAGCCGGCACCGACCGGATCCTGGGCTTCACGGCGTTTGGCGTGGGAGGCGGAGAGATCATGACTTCCGTGCAGATTGCAATGAACGCGGGGCTGCCGTATACCGCGCTGCGTGATGCAAGCCTGACCCATCCAACCTTGGTTGAGGGGCTTATCCCATTGTTTTCAGCCGTGCCATCGGCGCACGCCGCTGCTGGGGTCGCAAAGGCCTCGGCGTAAGTACGCGTTAGTTATTTTGAAAGATTTAAAACGAGTTCCAGTACTTCCTGAATCGCGCCACATGCTGGCAGACACCCACCTGTCTTCGAGGAAAGCTCTTTAGATTCAATGGCTAAAGGGCTTCCAAATCATAGCCGGTGTGATGAGAAAGACCATTAAAAGGTAACATTCGAAATAGCGATTTTGGAAATGTAAAAAAAGCGTTTGCCAGCAAGAGCCGAAGCGACGAGTATAAGCAAGCCGAAATACTAACGTGGCCCCCGTCACTCCCCGCGGTTCCAGGGTCGCTCTACCGTTCTAAGAGGTAATGGCGAAGCCTTGTCCGTGCACTCAACTTTATCAGAGACTCCAACCAATACGCCAAGCGAACTTGGCTCGCAGCGGTGGTTTGCCGCTCACACTCGCTCCTGCCAGGAAAAACGCGTGGCACAACATCTTTCCGCGCGGGACATAGAGTTCTTTCTGCCCGTTTTTCGCAAAGTGGAGCGCTGGAAGAACGGTTTACGTGTGCCCATCGAAAGGCCGCTGTTCCCGGGCTATGTCTTTGTGAAGGTACAGCGCAACGAAAGAGTGCGAGTGCTCGAATTGCCTGGTGTGCATTCTATTGTCGGGGCAGGCCGTGAACCAACCGCGCTGCCAAGCCAGGAAATTGAAGCTTTGCGCCGGGGAATCCATTCACTCAATGTGGAGCCGCACGCATATCTGAGTGTCGGGGACAGAGCCAAGATTCAGAATGGCCCGCTGCAAGGAATGACGGGAATCGTTGTTCGCAAACAAAACGGTTCCCGGCTTGTGCTCAGCCTGGAGCTGATCATGAGAAGTGTGTCCGTTGAAGTGAATCAAATCGATTTGGAGCCGGTAGCGCCTTCGTCCAATGGTTTGCTTTCCGGGGTAGATGCAACTCAGGGAGGGCCACTGGAAATTCCCCCAAGCCTCTCCGAAAATTGTTCATGCGAGCCGTTTTGATGCCCGGGATATTCAAAGTCGGTGAGATGCGATGATCTTGAGTTTCTATAATTTAAGAGAGCAGCCCTTCGGAGTGACGCCGGATCCGCGGTATTTGTACCTCAGTCCAACTCACCGCGAAGCGCTGGCTTCTGTGCGCTATGGGTTCAACGCGGACCGGGGATTCACGGCTCTCATTGCGAAACCGGGAATGGGCAAGACGACGTTGTTGTTTGATTTTCTTGGGGGCTTGCAAAGCCATGCGAAGACAGTGTTCCTGTTTCAATGGCAGTCCTCCCCCCAGGAACTGCTGCGCAATCTGCTGTTTGATCTGGGGATCGAAGATGACGGCAGCGACATGGTGCGCATGCATCGAACGCTCAACGAATTGCTTCTGAAGGAACATAAAGAGGGAAGGCGTTTGGTGGTTGTAGTGGACGAAGCGCAGAACCTGGACGACTCGGTTTTAGAGATGCTCCGGATGCTTTCTAATTTCGAAACGAGCCGGGAAAAACTGATGCACCTGATTCTTGCCGGACAGCCGCAATTGGCTGACAAGCTCGCGAGCCCGAGGCTGACGCAGCTGCGGCAACGAATTTCGATCTTTGCACGGTTGAAACCCTTGAATCCGGCAGAGATCAAACTCTACATCGATCACAGGCTGAGTGTGGCGGGCTACGACCTATCGATGCCGCTCTTTACGGAACGAGCTCAAGCGCTTATTGCAAACGAGACAGCTGGAATTCCGCGGCAGATAAATAATGTGTGTTTCAATGCACTTTCGCTGGGATGTGCGAACAAACAGAGGACCATCGATGCGGACGTGATCCACGAAGTGCTGGATGACTTGGATTTGGGCCCTGTGTGTTCCGAAGGCGCAACGCCGAGCAGGTTGCCGGAGCCTAAGGTTGCAGCAACTAAACTTCTGGCGCCGACACTTCCGGCAGCTGCGCGTGCGATTCGTTCGAGGGTGCCTGTAGATCTCTTAAAATGGTCGCTGTGGGCCGCGGTGGCCGTGACCCTGTTGACGCTGATAACTTGGCCTTTGGCTAGAAAGAATCCGCAAGTGGCAGGCGCTAGCGCCGTAGTTTCACAACCGCACAATACGGAAACAGCCCCTTCATCGGAGTTCACGCCCACAAAAAGCGAGACAGGCCAGGGAGCTTCCCCGGATGCGGCTACCACGCCCCCGATGCCGGAATACAGGATTATTCGCTCGGTTCCCGGGGATACACTCTATGAAATCTGTCTGAAGGAATTTGGTAAGTATGACGCAGGGATTCTGGCAAAAATGCGTGAAGAGAATCCTTGGTTGACGAATCCTGCTCAAATTCCGTCCGGGAAGGAAATTCGGATTCCAAGCCAGGAAAGCATTACACAAGCAATCCACGGGAGCGACGATCGAGTTCGTGACGCATATGATGTGGAATCGGAGAAACCATGAGCAAGAACTTTGAGCTATTGCAACAGGCAGGGATAAATCTCGATACACCCCCTGTTGTACCGCCGAGGGTTGACTTTCCGCCGTCGGACGCCAAGACGAAGAATGGAAATGGCAACGGTAACGGAGTTCCTGTCCATTCGAACGACGAGGCCGCTCAAGAAGAGACATTCAAGCTAGTGCAGAACATTTTTCTATTAAGGGGGGACGCATCTCCTCGCATTGTGGTTTTCGCGGGGATTGATTCCGGAAACGGATGCAGCGCCATTTGTGCACAGGCTGCAAGCATGCTGGCGAAACAGAAGCTGGGAACCGTGTGCCTGGTTGATGCCAACTTAAGAACCCCATCCCTGCCTGAGTACTTTGGTGTCAGCAACCATTTCGGTCTCACCGACTCCTTGTCCAAGCCTGGTGCTATTAGGGAGTTCACGAAAGTAATTGGTCCCGAGAATTTATCTCTGCTTTCGTGCGGAGGACTGGCGACCGAATCGCTGCGTCTCTTGAATGCAGAGGCAATGAAGACGAGGATCGCAGAACTGCGAAAAGACTTTGACTATGTGCTCGTCGATGCCCCGCCTTTGAACACCTACGCTGATGGCGTCACGATAGCGCGGCTGTCGGATGGGATCGTCCTCGTTTTGGAAGCCAATGCCACGCGACGTGAAGCGGCCAGCAAGGTGACGGAGAATTTACGCGCGGCGCAGGTAAAGATTTTGGGTGCCGTGCTTAACAAGCGCACGTATCCAATTCCAGAATCTCTGTATCACCGGCTATAGAGGTAGGGGATAGCAGTCCCGCCTCAGAAGCGGGTTTCCCCAGTACTTTACACCTGTTGTGACTCAGTATGGCGGAGCCCTGCCCATGGGTAGTCTTCAGAGAATTACAAGCGGATTGCTGCCAGCCCATCCGGAAGTCTCGCTGGACGCGTTGTCGTGGTTCGCGGTCCGGACACGGCCACGGTTTGAAATGAGGATTAGTATCCAGCTTCAGGAGAAGGGCATCAAGACGTTTTTGCCGCTGCACTCCGCCACGCATCGGTGGAGCGACCGGCAGCGAATCGTTGAGTTGCCACTCTTTCCAGGCTATGTGTTTGTACAAACCCGCTCCAGTGTGAACTCCCGGATACCGGTGCTAAGGACAAATGGAGTGCTCCACTTTGTTGGAGACCGAGGAATCGGTACGCCAATTCCAGATAGCGAGATAGAAGTCTTGCAAGCGGTGCTTGATCTTAAGGTCCCGTTCGAACCTCATCCCTATCTTGAGATTGGCCAGCGGGTTCGAATTTGCGGTGGGTGCCTCGAAGGCGTCACAGGTACTCTCGCAGCCGTCAACGGAAATCATAGCGTCGTCGTTTCCGTGAATCTGATTCAAAGATCTATCGCGATGCGAATCGAGGGATACCAGGTTGAGGCGATAGGAGTAACTGCTTGAGGAATACAAAGGAGGTTGGAAGATGAAGGGATTTGGAGCATTTTCGATACGACTGATGTTTCTCGCACTGAGCATGACGGCTACCGTCATTGGGCAGACGAACCCATCAGGGTCAAGCCTTGCACCGGAAGCGATACATGTCGCGCAGCAAAGCGATAACGCACCGGCAGACTCAGACCGGCCTAAGCCCCAACAACGGAATCCGCGCTATAAGCTTCAGCCAGATGACGGGTTAGTGATCTCATTTCCTTTGTCTCCCGAATTCGACCAACCGTCTCACTGCGTGCAAACGACGAACTGCTCAGTTCAAGTGCAGCCGGACGGATACATCGACGTGGAAGGGGCGGGGAGCGTATACGTTCAGGGATTGACTGTGCCGGAGGTTGTTGAAGCTCTGAAGAAGGCCTATGCGGGCGTACTTCATGACCCAATTATCCACGTCGATTTGGTCGAGTTTCAGCGGCCATTCTTCCTCGTCTCTGGCCAGGTTGGTAAGCCCGGGCAGTACGACTTGCGCCATGACACCACGGTCTCGGAAGCAATTGCGATTGCAGGCGGATTCGCGCCTACGGCGAAAACGCAAGTTTTTCTCTATCGCCGTGTTTCCGACAGTACGGCAGAGGTCAAGGAACTAAAGCTCAAAGATATTCTGCACGGCAAGAATGTCAATGAGGATGTCCACTTGCGGCCCGGCGACATGATTTTTGTCCCCGAGAAGGCGATAACCAAATTCCGGAAGTATGTTCCGTATAGTGTCGGATTCGGTGCGTACCCGTCGATACCTACTTTGTGACTCGAGATCTAGCCAACTGGAGTCGCATAAGTCCGATGGCTACACATCAGAGTCGGTGACCAGTTTGAGGAAGATGGATTGAGTTCTCGCAAGGAAAGATAAAACTTTAGAAGGATTGAATATGGATTATTCGAAGAAGAAAGCGTCTTTGGAAGATACATTCCCGCAGTTCACTCTTCGGGACATCCTTATGCCGCTGTTCCGTCACCGGCGGCTCGTGCTGGTTACTTTTTGCGCTGTATTTGTCTGCGCTAGCCTTGTCGCGTGGATATGGGCCGCACAATACTACGTGGCCAAGATGCAGATCGTCGTCGAACAAGATCGGTCCGACCCCGCCATTACGACAGCCCAGAGTGCCGCAATGACAAACACGAAATTGCTAACGACCGATCAGATTAGTTCAGAGGTAGCGCTTCTCCAGGGGCAAGACATGTTTCTCTCCGTGGCCGCAAAGTGCGGTTTGGTGAGCGATGACTGGTCTCCTCTGGACGTTTTCCTGCCATCCGATCCTGCTCGGCGAAAGGCCGCAAAGCTGGAACTCGCGGCTATTCATTTTGGGAAGAAGTTGAAGGTCGAGGTCAACAAGGATTCAGACGTCATTGATGTCAAGTATGGAAGGATGGGCGAACCGGAGACGCCGGCCTGCGCTCTTCAAACATTAAGTAAGCTTTATTTGGAAAAGCATCTCCAATTGCGCCGCCCACCCGGTTCAACCGATTTTTTCGAACAAGAGACGCAGAAGTATAAAGAAGCACTTGCATCTGCAGAGATGCGTTTGACGGACTTTAGCCGTCAAGCTGGGCTTGCTGCGCCTGATGAACTGAGGACAGATCTGTCCCATCAAATAGCCGAGTCCGAGGGTACTGCCCTTCAAGCGAAGGCCGCGATAGTTGCTGATAAGGAACGGATCGTAAACGTCGAAAAACAATTGCAGCAGACACCCACGAGATCGCTCACCCAGCAATCCTCTCTTTCAGCGAATCTGTTATTGGAACAGCTGGGAAGTGCCCTTCTCGCCGCCGAGAACAAGCGGACTCAATTGCTGCTGAAATACGAACCAAGCTATCCCCTGGTCCGGGAGATTGACGAGGAAATTGCCCAAACAAAACACGATATCGCGGAGGCCGAGCAAGCGAAGTATGTCAACGACACGACCGATCGTGATCCCGCTTATGAATTGCTGAGGGAGGATCTTCTTCGAACGCGGGCTGATCTGGCTACTCAGCAGGCCACAGCCGCTGCTCTCGACAAGGGTATCCGCGACTTGAAAATGCAGATGGTGAGTTTAGATTCGAACGCGGTGGAGCAAGGGGCTCTACTTCGCGAAGCAAAAGCAGATGAAGCAAACTATTTACTGTATCTGGGTAAACGCGAGCAACAACGGGCTTCTGACGCCCTGGACCAAAAGAGAATTGCGGATGTAGCTGTTGCCGTTCCAGCTGCAATTCCGGCGGTCCCCGCACACAGCCCGCTCTTGATTATGTTCCTCGGATTTATTTGCGCAATTTTTATGGCAATTGCAGCTGGATTTACTGCAGAGCATCTCGACCCTTCTTTCCGGACGCCAGAGGAAGTCGTAGGAACTCTGCATATTCCTGTGCTTGCCGCGGTATCGAGGCGCGCCGCCTGAGCCTATGTTTTTGATGCCGCGAAATGTTCCGTCAAAACCGTAACAAGAAGCGCGGCCTCTACGATGAGTGATTGGAGCAGGAGTGATTAGAGCAGGAATCCGCAACCTCTATCTATTCTGATATCCATTCTGAAAGACTCGGTCCCGGCGATTCGTCTAGCCTTCTCAGTAAGAAACGTAATCAGGATCGGCGGATCAATTTGCTCCAACCTTTGCGGTTTGCCGGTCGCTCCATTCAATTACCTGCAGCTTTAGATAAACTCCGATGAATGAAACGAAACGATTGCTTTGGCTCAATTCGTTGAAAATGTTTGATATAGCATCCTTGATCGTCGCATTTGTTTCCGCAACCATTCTGTCTGCAGTTCGTGCAGGAAACCCGTCGATCGTCGAAGTGTTTTCGGTGAAAGTGAGACTCTGGAATTTTGTCATCTTTGTAGCCCTGCTCGCTTTCTGGCACCTTGTGTTCAAAATGTGCGGGTTGTATCGCTCCAGGCGCCTTTCGACGACGCAGGTCGAGACCATTGATACGCTGAAAGCAGCCGCGATCGCTACCCTTTCCTTGGTGGTGGCTGCCAGGATTTTGAACCTCAGAATGTTCACTCCGACCTTTCTAATTCTATTCTGGGCGTTCAGTGCGTCAATCCTGGTTATTGGCCGGCTGGTGGGCCGATTTGTTCTTTCGCACTTACGGCGGCAGGGCCGCAACCTGCACTTCATCCTGATTCTAGGCACGAATGCGCGGGCCATCGAATTTGCGAGGAAGCTTGAGGCAAGGCCAGAATTGGGCTATCAGATTGTCGGGTTCGTCGATGATCCATGGGCTGGCACCGACGAGTTTTCCCGCAGCGGTTATCGTCTCTGCTGCGATTTTGAAAATCTACCTCGTTTCCTCCGAGACAATGTCGTGGATGAAGTGGGCTTCTTCTTGCCTCTGCAGTCTTTCTACGAGTTTACGTCCCGAGTCGCCACGCTTTTTGAGCAACATGGCACTATCATGAGATTTGATTCGGACATGTTCAATTTGAAGTCTGCCCGGCCACGTATCGACGTTTTTGATGGAGAAGCCCATATCACTGCTTATTCCGGAAGGTTCGAGGGCTTGGCTGTTCATGTGAAGCGGCTAATCGATCTGACGGGCTCGTTCGTCCTGCTGACTCTTCTAACCCCGCTATTTCTGCTGGTTGCCATTCTTATAAAAGCCACCTCTACGGGCCCCCTAATGTTTTCGCAGAAACGAGTTGGGCTCAATAAACGACAATTTGTCATGTACAAATTCCGCACCATGGTTTCTGACGCGGAGCAATTACAGAGTAATTTGCTCCATCTGAATGAAATGACCGGGCCCGTCTTCAAGATAAAGAACGATCCCAGGGTGACCAGAGTTGGCAGATTTTTGAGAAAGACAAGCATCGACGAACTACCGCAACTCTTCAATGTACTAATGGGAGATATGAGCCTGGTGGGACCACGGGCCATGTCTGTACGAGACTATCAATTCTTTAGTGAAGATTGGCAGAGGCGCCGGTTTAGCGTCCGTCCCGGAATTACCTGCTTGTGGCAGGTAAACGGCCGAAACTCCATTCCCTTCGAGCAGTGGATGGAGTTGGATATGCAGTATATCGACGGGTGGTCGCTTTGGCTTGACCTGAAAATATTGGCGCAAACCATACCCGCCGTACTGAAAGGCTCGGGAGCGGCTTAAGTTGTTCCACCAACCATAGCTCGCGTCGACATCTGCTCATGGCAGCGAATTTGACAGCCAATCTGACAAAGCGAGAGCAACCGAAATGATGGAATCAGGTGTGAAACCAGCGGACATTGGTTCATTATCGCTGCTCGGGTTCAAAGTGAACACTCTGAGCGATCGCGGTGTCGTCGATCTCATTCGCGACGCGATTGCCCACCATCATCAATACGTTTTCGGACACCACAATTCGCATAGCCTTTATCTCTCCACTAGAACACCCAAGATGCGAGAGTTTTACGCAATTGCGCATTACGTCCTCATTGATGGCATGTCATTAGTTCTGTTAGGACGAATGCTTGGGTTACGACTTAAAAGAGAGCATCGAGCAACATCGTTGGATTTTATGCCGCTGCTCTTGCCGGAAGCGCTGGAGGGGAACTGGCGAATTTATTACCTCGGCTCTCGTCCGGGAGTGGCTGAAAGAGGAGCGATAAAACTCCGCGCACAGTTTCCGGGACTTCAAATTCGCACGCACCATGGATATTTCAATCTTGAAAAATCGAGTGAAGAGAACCGGCAGGTACTCGACGATATCAATGCCTACGCGCCCCACATTCTTCTCGTTGGGATGGGAATGCCTCTTCAAGAGAAATGGATTCTCGAGAATCGGGAAGAGCTGGCGGCAAACGTAATAGCTCCATGCGGAGCTCACATGGATTACGTCGCTGGCGAAATACCTGAAGCACCGCGTTGGCTCGCTACGGTGTATCTTGAATGGCTCTACCGGTTGATTTCAGAACCTCGGCGTCTTTCGTTCCGCTATCTGATTGAACCCTGGTTCCTGGTCAGACTTATTGTTCGCGACAGGATGGATCAGGGACGGCGAAGACTACTCGAACTGGCCGACTAAATCTTTGCCAAGGGAGGAAGCTAGGCCGGTACGCAATCACAACATTTCACAGAACATGGTTCCATTTTTCAATCGCATCACTCAGAGGATTCGGCAGAGCGTCCTTGCCCGCAATTCGGGCTGGATGTTTCTTGGCTTTGGGATGCGCGTGATTGTCCAAGCTTTCTACTTTGTCCTTATCGCTCGTGTACTTGGGCCCCACGAATACGGAGGGTTCGTTGGCGCGACCTCTCTGATTTCCATTGTCGTTCCCTTTGCGGGATGGGGAGCGAGCAATCTACTGATCAAAAATGTCTCTCGGGATCTGACAGTATTCCGTGAGTACTGGGGCAACGCGCTATTCATGACCGCGGTGACTGGGCTGTTATTCTTTGTCGTTATCATCTCGCTGTACCATTTTGTCCTCCCGAGCTCCATTCCCATCGTCCTGGTAATTATGGTTTGCATCGCGGATTTAGGAGCATCCCGGGTCGCGGATATTGCAGCTCAGAGTTTTATGGCGACCGACCAATTGCGCTATTCGGCAAATCTGGGCTTGCTGCCTTACGTGCTGCGGTTGATCGGCGCGGCGATACTACTTCTCTTCTGGCATCGCGCTACCGCACTTGCTTGGGGCTGGTTCTATCTGGGAAGCACTCTGATTTCGTGCGTAGTAGCGTTCGTCGTCACAAGCAGCAAACTGGGTTATCCGAAGCTTGCGCTATGGCGCATTCGAGGCGAATTCACGGAAGGTTTCTACTTTAGTGCCGGTCTGAGCGCTCAGACAGTTTATAACGACATCGATAAGACGATGCTGGTGCGTCTTTCGACTCTGGACGCAGCCGGCATTTATGCCGCCGCGTATCGTTTGATTGACGTGGCATTTACGCCGGTGCGCTCCGTTATGTACGCAGCATATGCAAATTTTTTTCGGCACGGGCAGCGCGGTATGGCGGTCAGCTATTCCTACGCGAAGCGCATCTTGCCCAAGATGATGGGCTACGGCGCTTTGATGTTTCTGCTTTTATTTCTTACTGCCCCCGCCATTCCGCTTTTTCTGGGACCCGACTATGCGCGAACGGTTGAGGCCCTTCGCTGGCTTGCTCTGCTTCCTCTTTTCAAAGCGATCCATTTTTTCCTGGCTGACTCTCTCACCGGCGCCGGTTACCAGGGTATCCGCACGGCGATACAAATACTCGTCGCTGTCCTCAACATCGGGCTCAACCTGTGGTTGATACCTTCCTACTCCTGGCGCGGGGCTGCTTGGGCGAGTTTGGCGAGCGATGGAGCCCTTGTAGTTGCGATGTATGCCATGGTGGCTGTCATTTTGCTTAAAGAATCACGACTGTCCCCAACCTTGGGAGAAGAACGGATCTGTCGATGAAGCTTTTCGAAAAGGCCTACTTCATTTTTGCTTTGCTGTGGATGGCTCGCGGAATCATTCCGATTGCCACCGGCCAGGGAGATCAACGCCAAGCCATTGAATTTGACGCCCTATCCTTCGCCTTGCAATTTGTAGTTTTCGCGATCCTGGCGGTTCTTATGTTTTTTCACTGGAACTCCTTCAAGGCTGGCGCTCGGACTTCAACTGCGCTGTTCGTAATTTGCGGGCTGGCCATTGCCTCGGCGGGTTGGTCTTCCGAGCCGGGATTCGCTTTGCGCCGCGCAATCATTTTGCTGGCGACTACGATGTTGGGAATCTACTTCGCCTCGCGCTTCGATTGGGACGAGCAAATGAGCCTCTTCGGATGGCTGGCGGTAATCTCGATTGTTGGAAGCTTCTTCATGGCAATCTTTTTACCTGACTACGGTATTTCGCACGATGTCCATGCCGGAGATTGGAAGGGGATATTCCCTCACAAGAATGTTTTGGGCCAACAAATGGCGTTTGGAATTCTCGTCCTCGCCGTAGGCCGGCCGAAACGCCTCCCAAGAGGCATTCTTGCGGTGGCGTTATTCGGCGCAACACTGCTGCTTCTTCTTTCGCGCTCCGCGACTGGCGTTGCGATCGTCGTCGTGATGGCATTCATCTACACCACGTTACACCTGATGCGGCTGAGAAGAGAAAAAACACTTCCGCTCTGGTTGGTTTACTCCCCCCTGATTTTTCTCGGAGCGCTCGTTGTCGCAATGAATCGCAGCGCCATCCTCGACATTTTGGGTAGAAGCGCGACATTGACAGGACGTACGCAAATTTGGTCAGCGGTCACGACGGCAATAGGGGAGAAGGCCTGGTTCGGATACGGCTATTCCGTTTTCTGGAGCCTGGGGCCTCATGGAGACGCAAGAAATGTTCTTGCGGCAATCCATTGGGGTGGTCTCCGGCAAGCTCAGAGCGGGTACCTCGACCTCTGTCTTGACCTTGGATTGATCGGACTAATCGTCTTCATCATCGGATTTTGCATTGCAATGTGGCGCGGGCTGAAGCTATTTCGGATTGGATCGACTCAAGCCGACAAGTGGCCCATCATTTTCTTGAGCTTCTTTTTGATTTATAACTTAGTTGAAAGCAGCCTCCTGCAGCTCTATACCTTTCTTTGGGTGCCCTACGTGATGGTTTTTGTTTCATTGAGTCTCGCGCGGGCTGCCGAGCCGCTGAAGTCTGAGTCCAACGCAGAATCGCTCGTTTCCTTTGATTCCTCCGACCTGAATGAAACGGGCTTTGGCCCAAGCCTTGCCCCGGCATCCGAGTATCAATCTGAATGAGAGTCGTAGCCTATCCAGCGTTTAGCTTACGCGAGCAAAACCCCTACACGCGATTGTTGTATGGGAACATGGACGCCCAAGTGTCCGATTTTTCCTATCGACGTTTGCTGACGACTCGTTGCGACATTCTGCATTTTCACTGGCCCGAATGGGAATTAAACGCGTATACGAATGCAATGCAAGCGGCTGCATGGCTTAAGTTAAAGCTCCTCGCCATGGATTGGCTCCGCGCTCGAGGTGCAAAGGTAGTTTGGACTGCACACAATCTGAGAGCGCATGATGGTCTTCATCCAAGACTTGAGAATTGGTTTTGGTCCTCATTTATTAAGAGACTCGACGCTTACATCGCTCTAACTGAAAGTGGGCGCTGCGCCGCCCTCCGGAAGTTCCCAAGCCTAAGCCGCGTTCCGGGCTATGTGATTCCGCATGGACACTACCGCAACGAGTATCCGAATGGTGCCGGCGCTGGCTTGCGAGAGCAGGTCGGCCTTAACCCAAACACGAAAATATTATTGTTCTTCGGTCAGATCCGCGAATACAAAAATGTTCTGGCGTTGATTCGTGCCTTTCGCGGCATGGGAGGGGACATCGTTCTATGCATCGCCGGCCGGCCCAGCTCCGAACGCCTGGCGGCCGAAGTCCGGAGAGAAGCTGCGCCGGACCGGCGCGTTCTGTTATATCTCTATGATGTGCCGAAAGAGCGCGTGCAGGACTTTTTTCGCGACGCCGACCTGGTTGTGTTGCCGTATCGTGACATTCTCAATTCCGGCACAGCACTTCTTTCTTTGTCGTTCAGCCGCCCTGTGCTTGTCCCGGATCGCGGAGCCATGGGGGAACTCAGATCGACGGTTGGTCCCGAATGGGTACGGACCTATTCCGGTGAAATCGACGCTTCCGCAATGGTTGAAGCGTTAGCTTGGTCTTTCAACTCACTGCGCTCGAGCGAGCCTCAGTTGGATGAGCTTGCATGGCCGCAGCTTGCGAAACAAACCCTTAATGCCTTCGCGGAAATTTGTTCCAAAGATATGCAACGGCATTTACGTACCTCCAATTTCGCAAATGCCAAATTGCCGGATATGAAGTTACCGAATATTAAGAGCAACGAAGGCTCTTCCGTTTCTGGTCAGGCTTAAGATTCCAATCTCCTTAGTATTCAGAGCAGACTGAATGTCAACCCCGTTAGTCTCAGCGGTAATCCCCACACGAAACCGGCCCCCCTTGCTGCTACGCGCCGTACGCAGCGCGCTTGGTCAGACATACGAGAATCTTGAAGTTGTGGTGGTGATTGACGGGCCCGATCCTGCCACTGAGGCAGCACTGCAAGTCATTTCGGACTCGCGCTTGCGTGTACTTGCCCTGGCCCAGAGCGTGGGAGGATCCGATGCGCGAAATCAAGGAGTTCAACACGCAAAAGGAGATTGGATTGCGTTCCTTGACGACGATGACGAGTGGCTTCCTTCCAAAATTGAAAAGCAGATGGATGTCGCGCTGCGCTCCAGCTTTCCTTCGCCAATTGTTGCCTGTTATTTCTTCGCCAGGACACCCGCCTGCGACTATATCTGGCCTCGCAGGACACCTCGGACGGGTGAACCACTCTGCGAATACTTGTTTGTTAAGAGCAGCCTGTTCCGTGGAGAAGCTCAACTTCAAACTTCATTGCTCTTTGCCCGGCGCCAGTTATTCCTAGAGGTACCTTTTGCCGGCGGCTTGCGCAGGCACCAGGACACCGACTGGTACCTTCGAGTTGCTGAAGTAGCCGGTGTGGGCGTTGAGTTTGTTCGCGAACCGCTGGCCGTATGGTATTTGGAAGAGAATCGGCCGAAGATCACGGGGCAGTCCAATTGGCGCAATTCATTGGCTTGGCTGCGCAGCCGCCGGAAACTGACCACTCCTCGCGCATACACAGGTTTTATCACGACACAATTGGCTGCGGAGGCTGTTCAGCAGAGCGATTGGCATGCGTTCTTCCCGTTATTGCGCGAAGCTGTTTTTGTTGGTAGCCCTTACCCGTTTGCAGTGCTGCACTATCTGAGTCTCTGGTTTGTGCCGGTTACGTTCCGTCGCAAACTGCGACAAACGGTTCGATCTGTGGCACAACCTCTTGTTGACAATGTCGAATAAAGACAAAGCACTTATAACGGTCGGATTGCCCGTTTACAACGCCATGCCGTACTTGCCGGAGGCGATGGATAGCCTTTTAGCGCAAACATATTCCCAGTTCGAGATTCTTGCGATTGACGACGGCTCGACAGATTCAAGTTTGGAATACTTGCGCTCCATAAGAGACCAGCGATTGCGCGTTATTTCTCAAGAGAACCGCGGGCTCACCGCAACCTTGAATCGGATGCTGGCCGAGGTCAATTCGCCCTGGCTCGCGCGGCATGACGCGGATGATGTGGCGTTTCCAACTCGATTAGCCATCACTGCTCGGCACATGCAAGAACATCCGGATGCAAGCATGTTTTATTCGCTGGCGGAATATCACCCAGCTGGCAGCGTCGGTAGATTTCGGTCAACTCAGGGCACCCCGGAAGAAATTCGCAAACTCGTTATCGCAGGATATCTGCCGTCTATCTGCCATCCAACGGTGACGCTGAACGTCGCCAAAGTGGTCAGTGTCGGCGGGTACAGATTCGATCTCCACGTCGAGGACATCGATCTTTGGTGGCGCCTTGCCTTGAAGTATGACCTGCGCTTCATACCGGAAGTGCTCGTTGGCTTTCGTCAGAATGCGCAAAGCGTGTCTTCAAAAAATCTCACCGATCAGGCAGTCAGCGCTTTGTACGTACAGTACCTTCTTCTGTCAGAACTGCGAGGGCTGGTTCCATTGGAAATCGAAGAGATTTGGCCTGTCCTTACGCGAATTCTTGATTCCGGCAAATTGCAGTTCAAAGTACACATGCGCTCATCCAATATGGCATTGGCGAAAGGCGACAAATCGAGAGCCCTGTATTCTGGAGTGCGGGCCTTTGCCGCTTCCCCATCGGCTTTTTCGCGGCGACTACTCGATGAGCTCGGACGACAGCGTATGATATTCGGAGGAGAACCAACGTCTCGGTTCATGACGCTTGAAAAGGAGCTGTGGCCTGGGCAGCGAGTTGCCGCTTCAAATGAGCCTCTGTCGCTTAAGGCGGCGTCCATGAAGACAGATCAGGTTACGGCGAGTGTCGGGGAATCTCTATGAGCAGAGAGTTTTCCAGGCGAGCCTTTGTGGCGACGGCGGGGGCTATGGCCGCCGGCTTCCTGGCTAGTTATCCTTTGAACGCTTCAGTGGACACCTATGACCTCGAGATGCCTCCCGAAAGCAAGTCTTTACGGGACCACGCAACGACAAAGGGACTACTCTACGGGGCGGCCACGCAACGGAGCATCCTTCAAGGCGACCCTGCCTTTGCCGCTGTATTCGCGGAGCAGTGTGGACTTCTTGTCCCGGAGAACGAGCTGAAGTGGGACGTCGTTCGCCCCACGCCCGAGACTTACAATTTCGCTCCGGCAGATTGGCTCTATGCATTCACGCAACAGAACCGGATGAAGTTCCGTGGCCACACCCTTGCCTGGAACAAGAGTCTGCCTTCCTGGTTCGATTCCTATGCAAACTCCGGGAATGCCCGGCAACTGCTGCTCGGTCATATTGCTACCGTCGTAGGCCGCTATGCCGGAAAGATGCATTCCTGGGATGTGCTGAACGAAGCTATAGAACCTGGCGATAAGCGTCCGGATGGATTGAGAGACTCTCCGTGGCTTAATCTGCTCGGACCGGAATATATTGACATTGCATTCCACGCGGCCGCCGAGGCTGATCCACAGGCACTCCTCGTCTGGAACGAAATCCATACCGAGTTCAATTGGGCCAGGGCGAATCGCGAGGCATTTGTCCAAAATCTAAAAACAAGAATCAGTCGCGGAGTTCCGATCCACGCCGTGGGACTACAGTCGCATCTGTGGGCCAACGTTCCCTCGTACGGTGAAGATTTTATTTCATTTCTAAAGACGCTGACGGACATGGGGTTAAAAATCCTGATCACGGAAATGGATGTTATGGATAGCGAAATCCCGGGTGATGTCCCGGTGCGCGATCAGATTGTCGCAAAAATTTATCATGACTACCTCTCCGTGGTGCTGCCCCACAAAAGCGTGGTCGCTGTATTTACGTGGGGCTTGTCTGATCGATTCACATATTTGACAAAATACAAGCCGCGCAAAGACGGCGGCCCGGTGCGCCCGCTGCCCCTCGACTCGAACTTGAATCCTGTGCCCGCATGGGATTCCATAGCCCGAGCCTTTGACGACGCAGAGCCGCGCTGACCTTCGACATCGCGGCGACAAGAAGTTGGCAATAGCGACAAGCGGAGAGGCCGGAAGATTGTTCGTCCGGCTGAAATTGGTCTATTCGACTAGTTGGGAAAATGATTAGAAGCGATCTCATCGTACCCCTCATCAATGTGCTTCTACTCGCGTTGGCCGCATTTATTGTCCTGCTGGCCGCTGAGAGGCGATGGAAGTTGCTGAGCTCGTTTCGGGCGGAAACCGGACCGCCCTTACACCTTGCTTTAGCCCGCGTCGTGATTATATCTGCCTTGCTGTCTAAAGTTAGTTTGCGGCAGGAAATACTCTACAGCACACTAGATAAGTCCCTTGTCGTTCCTCCAGTGGGTTGGTCGCACCTTGCCCCGCACATTCCGCGCAACCCTGACCTGGTTACGATCCTCTATGGATTGTTTGTTTTCTTTGGTGTTCTGGCAATCGTAGGCCTCTTTGGAAGACTCGCCTGCTTGCTCACCTCTGCGCTCGGCTTTTACCTGCTGACCCTTCCCCAGCTCTTTGGGAAGATAAATCATGATCACAACCTGATCCTTTTTGGATTCTTGCTTGCCTTATCGTCCTGTTGCGACACGCTTAGTGTGGACGCGATTCGGGGTGCGATAAAGGCTGGCAGGCGAGGCACGTACACCAGCGCGCCGAAGGACAGCCTTGCTTATGCCGATCCCCTAAAGGCCATGATGGTTTTGATGGGATTGATTTACTTCTTTCCGGGAGCCTGGAAGGTAGCGCGCCTCGGATTCGAATGGTTCTCTGTGGATAACATGCGTTGGACGATGGCAAAGAAACTATTCCAATCGCCTCATGTTACCTTCGTTCAAGAATGGGCTATCCACCACCCTCTCGCGCTTCTGGGAGGCGCGGTCTTCACTCCGCTCTTTGAGCTCGGTTTTATCTTTGCTATTTTCTCGCGGCGTACACGTGCTTTCGCCGCCGCGTGCGGGTTGATGTTTCACAATGCTATCGGCCTTCTTCTGAATATTCCTTTTGTTGGCTTGCAATTATGTTATGTGATTTTTATTGACTGGACGCGTGTACTCGCCTGGATTGCTGCTCAATGGAAGATTGGTCGGATCACCGTTTTGAGGTTCGGCCAAAGCGAATTGCCAGCGTTGAACATTTTGTCCAAATTTGATTGGCTGGATTTGGTCTCAGTGGAGACGCCTGCCGCCTCATTCGCAAGTGAGCTGTTGCTTGCACCCGATAGGAACGGATTGACTGTCGTCGATGACTCCGGGATCAACCTGTCCGGATATGAAGCTTGCTTATCAATAATGAAACGGATTGTTTGCCTTTGGCCGATCTATCCAATCCTTTCGTCAAAGATCTTGCGTAAGATCGGGGCATCCATCTACGAACACTTTCAGCATGCTCGGGAGAACCGAAACTTTGATGCGGGAAGAGCGAGTTTGAACTTGCCTTCCGATCCTCGGATCGGAATCCTGTTCAGGATCGTTTCCGGAACTTTTGTACTCGGCATGATCCTGGCCGGCTTGACCCACTCGGTGAATGCATGGCCCATAGCTTGTTATCCGACTTTCGATCATCTCGAAAGCAACTTGGTGATTGAACTTTCTGCAAGAGCCACGGACGATAGCGGGCAGGTCTACGATCAGACCCTCAGCTTCGACCCCAAAATCGAAGCGAATCTATCGCCTGAGCGCTACGATGCCATGTTAGCAAGCCTGATGAGTCAAGATGTGCCTGATTCCAGGCAAAGAGCCGTCGCCCTGGTAAATATCTGGCGCCAAGCCTACAACTATCCCGAATTCAAGGAAGTCACGCTCTATTCGTGTACCTATGCACTTGATGCCGACGGAAAGTTGAGCCGGCTGATTGACAATCGCGAAATCTCGCACCTGGAAAGAAGGGATGGGTTGCAGTAGTCCGAATATTTCAGGCAATCCTCGATGGTGGAAGGCAAATCCGCTGGGAAATCGAGGAAAATATTCGCACTGACATCGTCATCTCGTTTCTGAGCCTGAAGTTGGTTTTGACTCGGCTCATTTCATTTGCACCTTCGAATCCATTAACAGTGCGTTCTTATTTGATCTTCTGGTTCCCCGGCAGTCCTTCGTTAATGCTCTTTAGCGCCTGAAATCCGTCGCCGACCACTGTCGTTTTAATGTCGCCGCGCGTCACCAGAATGGGTTTCAGCAGAATCACCAGCACATCCGTCTTCCCATTGTTCACCGTGTGAAATCCCCGCCTGTTCTCTCCTTTCGTCAGCCGCACTGCTTCCTCTGCTGCCGCCACCCCTTGATTGCTGATCGGCTTCCCTAACCTCTCATCGCACTGCGTATCTACAGCTTGCGTTGTTCTGACTCCAAGAGAATGAGTTGTCACTCTGGCTCGAAATGGTACGATGGGCGAGATCTCCATGGCTCGGTACGTTTGGTGCTGCGTTTTCTGCTTGCTGGTTGGAGTTCCGTCAGATGCTGTCTCGTTGCGTAGTCTGCCGGACGGCTACACGAGACGTGTGTGGCAAACCCAGGATGGGCTTCCTGAAAACACCGTCCAAGCCTTTGCTCAAACGCCGGATCATTATCTCTGGATCGGTACGAGCGGTGGACTGGTGCGGTTTGACGGCGCAAAGTTCGTCAACTTTGATCGCGGCAACACTCCCGAAATTCACGAGAACAGCATCTTCTGCCTGACCGTTTCGCGCGACGGGAGCTTGTGGGCAGGTACCGACGGTGGCGGACTGCTGCGCTACAAAGATGGCGGATTCCATCTGTACTCCGCGTCAGAAGGACTTTCCAACAGCTTCATTAGAGCCGTCTTCGAAGATCACGAGGGAAGATTGTGGGCTGGCACCGACGACGGATTGTTCCGGCTCGTGGATGACCGCTTCATCCGCATGGACGCCAACGAAAAATTCCCAGCATTGGCCGTGCATGCCATTCGTGAGGACCACACCGGGCGATTATGGGTTGGTGGTTCAAGGCTGGTGATGCTCCAGGGCAATGAGAGCAAGGAATTCCACCTCGAAGGTTATCCGAGCGCCACTCGCGTCAAATCCATTCTCGAAACCTCCGACGGAACGATTTGGGTGGGAACAGTTTCCGGTCTGCAGCGCCCAAAGGGGTCTTTGGAAAGCGGGCGCTTCGAGAAAATTCCCGAAGTCACCAGCACCGTCCGCGTTCTCCGCCAGGATCGCGAAGGCACTTTATGGATCGGCAGTATTGGCGGCGGCCTGGTTCGCTACCGGAATGGAAAATTTACGCCTGTTGCGACACGGGAAGATCCGCCAGGCAGCACCGTCCTGGCTTTGTTTGAAGACAGCGAACAAAATATCTGGGTAGGGCTGCAGACGGGATTGCTGCGCTTAAGCAGGGCGGCTATGACCACATTCCCCCTGCCCGACGCCCCCAACGCAGACTTCGGAACGGTCTACGCCGATCGCGACGGATCGCTTTGGGTGGCGAGCACGCATCTCTACCGAATCAACGCTCGGCGCGACGATTCCGAATTGATCCCCGCGCCGGAGCCTGGAATCCGCGTGCGCAACGTGCTACGCGATCGTTCCGGCGCTTTGTGGATTGGCACGGACGGCCACGGCGCGTATCGCTCGAAAGGCTCGGAGAAATCTCATTACACCACGCACAACGGCCTGACGAATGACTTCGTGCGGGCCTTCCTCGAGAGCCGCGATGGAAGCGTCTGGATTGCCACCGATGAAGGCATCAACCGCTGGCGCGACGGAACTCTAAACAGTTACCGAATGGCCGATGGACTCTGTTATTTCAGCACGCGCGCACTGTTGGAGGACGGCAACGGCGGCATCTGGATCGGCACGGACCGAGGCGTGAGCCATTGGCAAAACGGAGATTTTGTCCACGATCCAGTGGTCAAGCGCCTCAGCGCGGAAAAGGTCTGGTCGATTCACGAGGATGCCGATGGCGGCCTGTGGTTTGGAACGCGAGGAGCCGGACTATTTCGCTGGCGAAATGGCGTACTGACCTCCTTTGGAAGCGACCAAGGGCTCGCAAGCAACAGCATTTATCAAATATTGGAAGATGCGCACGGGATGTTCTGGATGAGCGGTCCGAACGGAATTTCCTCCGTGTCGCGGCGGGACCTGGACAAGCTGGCCGACCACTCCGACTTTCGCCCCGCGATCACCTTGTATGGCCTTTCCGATGGAGTGGAAGCAACGCAAATGCACGGAGGTACTCAGCCTGCTGGAACCCTCACAACGAGCGGCGAACTCTGGTTCCCGAGCAATCGCGGGCCTGTGCGCGTTCTTCCAGACCAGACGCGTCCCGGGGATTTGCCACAGGTGGTGATCGAGCAGGTGCTGGTGGACGGCCGTGAAGAACCTATCTCCAGCCGGTTGCTCGTTCCGCCCGGCGAAGGGAAACTGCAAATTGATTACAGCGCCATCCGCATGCGCTCCCAGGAACGCATTCGTTTCCGTTACAGGCTCGAAAACTTTGACCGCGATTGGACGGAGCCGCTGAACAGCCGCGTCGCCAACTACACGAATCTTGCTCCCGGATTCTACCGCTTCGACGTGCAGGCGTTTGAAATGAACACGCCGGAGAAAGCAACGGACGCCTCCCTGACAATCGAGTGGCGCCGGCATTTTTATCGCACGCCATGGTTTGTTGCGCTATGTTCGGCGCTCGTCCTCTTCAGCGTTTTTGCGGTCTACCGGCTGCGTCTGCGGCAGGTGCACGCGCGCTTTGAAGCCGTGCTCGAGGAACGGAATCGCATCGCGCGGGAAATGCATGACACGGTGATCCAGGGATGCGTCAGCGCGTCGGCTTTGCTGGAAGCTGTCGTGTCGCTCGACCCCAATGGTTCCGGTGCACTCAGAGATTTGATAGATACCGCGAGAAATCAAGTGCGAGCGACCGTGGATGAGGCGCGGCGGGCAGTCTGGAATCTCCGCCAGAGGGAAGTTGCCTCGCCCAAGATCAACCAGCTGCTGGATCAGATGGCGCAGCAGTTAAGTCATGCCGCGCGCGTCCCGATAGTGGTCAGAACTTCCGGCAATCTCGTGCAACTGGATCGCTCGGTCGAGTACGTTCTCCTGATGGTGGCTCGCGAGGCGGTTTCCAATGCCGTGCACCACGCCCAGCCCCGTGAGATCGTGATTGAGATTAAATTCGAGCCAGAAACCGTTACGATGTGGGTGGAAGACGACGGCTCGGGATTCGAGCTGGAAGAAATTCTTGCCACGCCGGGAGCCCATTTTGGAATCATTGGCATGCGCGAGAGAATCGAACACCTCGGAGGACACTTTCACATGGAGAGTGCTCCAGGCCGAGGCACGCGGTTGTCGGTGGAAATTCCTATGAACGCGCGAGTCGAGAAAAAAGATGCAGAGGCCTTGAGCGTATGACCGCGGCGCAAAAAATCGGCGTTCTTGTCGTGGATGATCATCCCATTATGCGGTTGGGTGTGGCTGCGATTATCAATGCGCAATCGGACATGAAGGTTTGCGCTCAGGCAGGCTCCGGCGAAGAGGCTGTTCGCATCTTCAAGAAGCAACGCCCGGACATCACTCTGATGGACTTGCGGCTTCCGGGAATGAGCGGGTTGGACGCTCTGCGCGCCATTCGCCAGGAAGATCATCACGCGAAATGCGTCGTGCTGACGACGTACGAAGGCGATGAGGATATTCACCAGGCGCTCGTGGCTGGTGCGCTTGGCTACATTATCAAAGGAATGTCCCACGAAACTCTGGTGGATGCCTTGCGGCGGGCGCATGCGGGGACGCGTTGTTTGCCTCCGCCGGTGGCGCGCAGCCTCGCAGATCGCACTCCCAACTCCGATCTTAGCCCGCGAGAGCGTGAGGTTCTGTCGCTCATGGTGCAGGGAAAGAGTAACAAAGAGATCGGTTCCATTTTGGGCATCACCGAGGCGACCGTAAAATGCCATGTTAGCGTGATTTTAATGCGCCTCGAAGCGAATGACCGCACCCAGGCGGTCATTGCCGCGCTGCAACGCGGATTGGAACACCTCTAGCGTCCGAGTCGTTTTTTCCTCACGAATCCAACCTTAGTCGGATTTGCAACTATGCATAGTGGCATACAGTCGCCCGGGAATTGCGTTCTCTCGGCGCCTTACACTATGTCCATCCGAACATTTGCGTTGTGCGGAGTTGCTTGCCTTCTGGTTGGCGGCCTGATTCTATCCGTCAGCGCCGCCGCGCGGAATGACGGCGACCCCAAAATGTTTATTGACGCGAGCAAACCGGCAGGCGCGCCTGAGCCGCTCTCGTTCTCCATTGGAGGGCAATCGCCGGGTGGGCACATCCTGTCTGCCAACACGCGCTACTTAACGCTCGATGGAAAGCCGTGGTTTCCGGTAATGGGAGAATTCCATTATTCCCGCTATCCCGCCGAGTATTGGGAAGAAGAAATCCTCAAGATGAAAGCAGGCGGAGTCCAAATCGTTTCGACCTACGTTTTCTGGATTCATCACGAAGAAATTGAAGGCGAGTTCGATTGGTCGGGCCAGCGCGATTTGCGCCGTTTCGTGGAACTCTGCGCCAAACATGGCATGTACGCCTGGATCCGCATTGGCCCGTGGGACCACGGAGAAGTGCGTAATGGCGGGCTCCCCGACTGGCTCGTCGAACACTATCCCATCCGTCAAAGCGATCCCCAGTATCTTCACTACGTACAGCGATTGGATGAAGAGATCGGCCAGCAGCTGAAAGGCCTGTACTGGCAGGATGGCGGCCCGATTGTGGGTATTCAAATTGAAAACGAGTACAAAGAGCGGGGGCCAGGCAAGGGCAGCGAGCACATGCTCACGCTGCTCGACCTCGCGCACCGCGCGGGGATAAATGCGCCTTTTGTTACTGCGACCGCGTGGGACGACGCCACCGTTCCCACTACCGGCTATCTGCCTGTATTTGGCGGCTACGCCGAGCAATTCTGGAATCGCAAAACTACGGAGCTTCCTCCCAATCCGAATTATTTTTTCACGGCGATTCGATGCGATGAAAATGTCGGCGAGGATTTGCACTCGAAACGTCCTGACATTGACGCGCGTTATATTTCACTTCCATTCCTGACCGCGGAAATGGGTGGAGGCATGGAACATTCTTATCATCGGCGGCCATTGATGAGCGGAGACGATACTGCGGCCATGGCCGTCGTAAAACTTGGTTCCGGCGTGACGATGTATGGCTACTACATGTTTCATGGCGGAACGAACCCGGAAGGGAAAAAGACCACCTTGCAGGAATCGCAAGCCACCGGATATCCGAATGATCTGCCCGTGAAGTCCTACGATTTTCAGGCACCACTCGGCGAATTCGGCCAGATGAATGAAACCTTCCGTGACGTAAAAACACTTCACCTCTTTCTCCATGATTTCGGCTCGAGCCTCGCCCTCATGAATCCGTATTTCCCAGACCGCACTCCGGAGAACAAGCTGGACACCAAAACCCCTCGCTTAGCGGCACGCTTCGCCGACGATCGTGGCTTCCTTTTTATAAACAATTACCAGCGGTTGCACCCGCTGCCGGAGCGCAAAGATCTTCAGGCTCATCTGAAACTGGCTTCAGGTAATACCATCGATATTCCCAGCCGGCCGATCGATATTCCGTCCGGCGCCTACATGATCTGGCCGGTAAACCTGAGCATGAATGGAGTGACGCTGCGCTACGCAACGGCCCAGCTTCTCTGCAAACTCGATGACCCGGGCATATACGTGTTTTTCGCGTCGCCTGGTGTCGCTCCACAATTCGTGTTTGACTCCGCGGATGGCGAGTCCATGGAAGCCCCGGGTGCGCGCCTGAAAAAGGAACGAGGGTTGGTTTACGTGGACAAAATCGAACCGGGCCCGAAATCGGCAATCCGCGTCCGCGCCCGCGACGGCAAGCAAACGCAAATCATCGTTCTCTCCCGGGAAGCCGCAAGAAACATCTGGAAAACGCGGATTGCCGGACGCGACCATTTGGTATTTACGCAAGCCGATGTGTTTTTCGATGAGAACCGTGTGCACCTGCGATCCAGCGATGCGTCGCGAATCGCGTTTGGAGTTTTCCCGAAACTGAATCAGCCGCCCCCCGGCTTCACACCAAAAGGAAGTGACGGCATCTTTGAAATGTATGCAAAGCACATCGAGCCGGCGAAAATCACCGCAAAAATTGAGCAACTCAAGGAAGCCGATATGCAGCCTCCAGTCACTATGGGCAAGGAAGTGGCGGAAGCGCCACCCGAAGCGGCCTTTGCGGGAGCTGGTCGGTGGTCGGTACGCGTTCCCGCTGTCGAATCGGATGCCATCGCCGATGTGCTCCTCAAGATCGACTACGAAGGAGACATCGCAAGAGTCTATGAAGACGGCAAATTCGTAACGGATGACTTTTTCGACGGCGCGCCCTGGGAAGTGGGTTTGCGGCGGCCCCCAGCGCATGGTTCAGACCCGGAGCTGGAGTTGAGAATTTTGCCCCTCCGCAAGGATGCTCCCATCTATCTACCTCCCGGGACACATCCCGAGTTTCGCAAAGGCGACGAGGTCGCCCGAATCAAGGGAATTCAGGTCATCCCGGAATACGAAGGAATAGCCGATTTGAGCCCGGCTACCCGTCCTCAGTAATAGTCCTCAGCAATAAGAGTAACGAGCTCTCCCCCTCGGGCAATGCGCGTCTTAGAGCCGTTTAAACACGAGGATTTGCCCCCATTCAAAAAATAGATGCGAATCATCGGCAATCCTACTTTAGGCGGATTCCTTACTTATTTACAGGCCATAGAATCCCGGCAACATTCGGAAACTCGGTTCGGAGCTGACGAAGGCAAGGCTTCGGCCCGGGGGTGCGTGCCGGGCAATTCAAGATTATCGTCGAGGATGTTGTTTGCGTGCGCGTTTGCGTGCGTTGTTGAGTAAGGCGCCAGCGAAGTTTGCCCGGATTTCGAGCCCCGGGAGCGTGAACTTCGCCGCGCTGGCATGGGAGGGTGCAACTGCCTTGCCGCTGATGGCGCCTTGGGAACCCTACGTTTTAAGAGTAGCTCGGCTTTGGGGTGAGATCGGACTCTTAGGAGGCTCAAGAGATGAAAGTGGAAGCGTTTCGCAAAATTGGGTGCCTTTTCGTGCTGCTGGCAGTTGCTGTGCTGGCTCCTCTAGCGAGCGGGCAGAACTCGAACACCGGTGAACTCAAAGGCTCCGTATTGGATCCCTCAGGAGCCCTTGTGCCAGGTGTCGTCGTCGCGATCAAGAATGTGGACACCGGCGTCGTGACGACGACCACAACCAACCAAGCGGGCTTGTACGACGTCCCATTTTTGACGCCCGGCAAGTACACGGTCAAATTCTTGAAACAAGGTTTTAAGGATTTTACCCGCGAAGGCATCATACTTCAGATAGAGACTCAGCAAGTTGACGCTACACTGCAGATTGGCGCGGCCACCGAAGAAGTCATAGTGAATTCGGCCGGGCCGTTAGTCGAAACAGAAACCACCTCGCAGCACCTGGATTTAAATACCCAGGCGGTGGCAACCGCGCCCATCGTTGGCACGGATTGGCGAGCCGATTTGACGCAGCTGATTCCCGGAGTGAACGCCGGCGGAGGAGCCGGCGAAGCGGACGGCCAGTCGATTGGGGTAAACGGCACGCAGTCTTACAACGTCATATTCCTTACAGACGGATCGTCGGCGACGGCTCCAAGAGATTTTAATAGCAGCAACTTCTACCCTCCGATCGATTCTATTTCCGAGGTCAGCATCAACTCGGGAAATGCTCCCGCGGAATACGGCAATGGCCTCACGTCCATCAACTTGATCACCAAATCCGGAACGAACCAGTGGCACGGCAGCGCCTATGAGTTTGTGCAGAACACTGCGTTCAACGCGCGCGGCTTCTACAACCACACGGGCACAAAGGCCGTGGAACACTGGAACAACTATGGCGGCAGTGTGGGCGGGCCAATTCTGAAGAACAAGCTGTTCTTCTTCTTCAACTACCAGCGGAATCCTTCGTCGGCACCGACCGGAGGAAACTACTCGTACCCAACGGCCGCGATGCAAGCTGGAGATTTCTACGGGATTACCGGCTCGACGGGCGCTGCGTTTAACGCCGCTGGCGTTCTTCAAGCTACCTACGATCCTGTGGCGTTAAAGCTGCAGAGTTATTTTCCAGCGGCGACCGCGCCGGGATGGGTTGCCGGTTGCCCGGGCCCGGCCAATGTGGGGCCGGGCGTCGCGCAAACTTGCCCGACCACCAACAACTACGTGTTCAGCGGTTCAAGTCCGAATCTTTCCACCTGGTACACGGGCAGGGCGGACTACAACATTAACGACAAGCAAAAGCTATCGTTCACCTTTAACTATTATCCGAACACGGTCTCGTATGTACCGGCGGATCCCCTCTTTCCCAACGACGCGACGTCCTACCCGCAGGGCAACAACTACAATCTGACCGGACAACTGACGCATGTCTGGACGATCTCAAACAATTTGCTGAACGAGTTTCGCGTCGGCGCAAGCCGCGAGCTGGACAAGTATGTCCCACCCTCACTGGGCAAGAACGACCCAACGACAATTGGCCTTGAGCCGACTTACGGGACCAATGCTCCGGACAACGTATTTCCGAAGATCTCCATTGACGCCGGAGCGGGCGTCGGGTGCATCGCTCTGGGAGCCGGCTGCGGCGAGAATGGGAACATTGATGCCGTGCTCGGCGAAGGCGTTTACAACGTTTCCGACGTGCTGACGTTGATTCACGGACGGCATACGATCAAGGTCGGCGGCGAATACGACCGGATCTACCAGAACTATACGAACTGGGGCGACATCAGCTCCGGCAATTTCGAATTCAACGGCAGCGTTACGGGCATTCCGTATGCGGACTTTCTGGCCGGCGATGTTTACGGCTGGTATGTGTACAACTCCGACCCGACCAGCGCGCACACTTTTCAGACCGCATTGTTTGCCAGCGACGATCTGAAGCTAACCCGAAAACTGACGCTGAACTTTGGTTTGCGCTGGCAAGTGCAGGGCGGCTGGGGCGTGAACCACAACCTGTTTGGCAACTATGATCCGAATCTGCCCAACACGGCGGATGGCGGAGCATTCAAAGGCGCCATCCTCTTCGGTGGCCAGAGCGACACCGCCTTTGGGGGAACCATCGGCAATCTCAACAATATCGAGAACACGAGATACAAGGAGTTCGGGCCGCGCGTCGGAGTAGCGTGGGCGCCGCGAGATAAATGGTCCGTGCGAGCAAGTTGGGGTGTCTTCGATGCGCCACGCGATGCGGAAAATTTCACGGACGGAGCGCTAGGCCTGGGCTTCAATCCGCATGGCAGCCTGGGCTATACCAACGGAGTGGCCGCATTCCAATTGGCCTCGGGACCTCCGGCTGGCTCCGTGGTGTTCCCGACGCTGGCAACGCTTTCACCCGAGATACAGAACTTCAACTCGGCGGAGTATTACCCGCGAACCATCCCCATCACTTACGTGCAGCAGTTCCTGTTCAGCGTGCAGCATGAACTTCCGGCGGGCGTTTTGGTGGACACCAGCTATGTCTACACCCGAGGGACGAACCTGAATTTTGCCACGGACATCAACCAGGCGCTGCCGGGCTCGTTTAGTTGCACGACTTACAATTGCGGAAATCCCAATCCGGTGTTCAACGCGATCACGGCGCAAATCTATGACGGCTGGTCGAACTACAACGCTTTCCAGCTGCGCCTGCAAAAACGGGCGTCTTACGGCCTCACCTTCCTCTTTAACTATGCGCTGTCGAAGTCGCTCGATACCGGAACAGGTAATGGACATGGATCGGGCATAGACGCATATCAGGATGCCTATCACCCGATAGCGAACTACGGTTTGTCGGACTTCAACTCGACGAATACGCTGGTCGGGCAAGTGCTCTACGAACTTCCGTTCGGAGCGGGCAAGCAATTTGCCTTACACGGCGTTGCTGACGAAATTGCCGGCGGCTGGCGCCTCTCCTCGCTGTTCCAATGGCATTCGGGCGTCCCGTTCACGCCGGTGGTTGAGAGTTCCATTGCGGACGGCGTCGACCCGGGCCTGACGCCCTCCTTCAACGCGGGGTCGCTGTTGTATCCGAACCTCGTTGGCAATCCTCACGTGTCGAATCCTTCTGTCAACGAGTGGTTCAACACGGCGGCTTTCGCGGCTCCCACGTCCGGGACATTTGGCAACCTCGGACGTAACACATTATATGGACCGGGCTTCTCCAACGTGAACTTAAGCATTGCGAAAAACTTCCGTCTGCCAAGGGAAGGTATGAGCCTCGAGTTCCGGGCTGATGCCTATGATCTCTTTAACCACACCAACTACCACAATCCAAACGCGGCTCTTGGCGCCTCTGACTTTGGAGAGATTACTGACTCCGCGGGCTATGTGGCGACGCTGCGCGTGCTTCAGTTGGGCTTGCACTTCCGGTTCTGACGATTGCGGTTGCCCATGCCGTGGCGTGCGGAAGGCCTTTGTTGGTTTCTCGCACGCCGCACCCCCTTGCCTTTGACTCTGTCGCCCACTCGTTTTTCTAAGGGTTGATTTTAAATGGTTTAGAGTCAGTGTAAGTTGATTAGAATCAGCACTTAGACCATGGCTTATCGGTGTTGATTCTAAATCGTTTATGCGTACGGCCTCGAACTGCCCGGTGAGGTTCCTTGCAGTTCCCACCGCCGCGATGCGCATGTTTTATGATGGCGGAGAGCTATCATTAATAACGAGACGGTGAGAAGCTTCTTACGACTTGCCGTGGATTTCTAGCGCTAAGCTTGCTTCGCAAAGGATTGATCCTCAAATTACTGCCCTGCTCAAACCCGCGAACCCCTCTGTTCAGAGACGAATCCTGGTACTGAATTGTAGAGGGCCTTTCTGCGTTGGCCTTTTTATTTTGGTTTGGCTGGTTTTTGCGAGTGCGTTTGCCGCTTTCGCGGCGCAGAACGCCTCCCCCGGTTCTGCCGAGGTTCGCGAACACCTGCGAAAGGCGTTTGAATTTCTCAAGGCCAACGATGCGAATTCCGCGGTGAAAGAGTTCGATGCGGTGCTGGCACTCGATCCCAAGAACTCCGAGGCGTACGCAAATCTGGGGGTGATCGCCTTTGTCCAGCGGGATTACCCGAACGCTGCCCAATACCTGCGCAAGGCCCTGGCGATTGATCCCTCCTTGGTGAAGACGGAAGCTCTTTTGGGGATTTGTGAACGAAGGATGGGACAGGCTTCCGGGCAGGCGCTCCTCGAGAAATCGTTTCCTAAACTGAAAGACAAGAAGCTGCAAATCCAGGTGGGTATGGAACTGGCTGGAATCTATTACCAGCAGGGCAATCTCGACCGCGCCTCTTCCGTGATGCGCGAGCTGGTGGAGATCGATCCTGACAACGTCGAGATTTTGTACCTGGCACAGCAGATTTATTCCGATCTGGCCGACGACACATTGAACAAACTGGCGATCCTTGCGCCAGGTTCGGCACGCATGCAACAGGTGATTGCGGAGCGGCTCATCAACGCCGGCGATTTGAAGGGCGCCATCGAACACTACAGGAAGGCGCTCGAAATCGATCCGCGTCTGCCGGGGATTCGCTACGAATTGGGCGAGGCGATTCTGGAATCCGCGCAAACCGATCCCGCGGCGCAAGCAGATGCCCAGAAAGAGTTTGAAGAGGCCATAAAAAGGGAGGGAGACAGCGCAAGAATAGAATGCCAGCTCGCAAAAATTGCGTTTCTTCATTCGGATATGGAGCAAGCGCTGGCTCACTACAATCGCGCCTATGCCTTAAACCCCGGGGAAGTCGAAGCGCAAATGGGCTTGGCAAAACTCCTCACGATGGCAAACAAGTCGGAAGAGGCATTAAAATACCTGCACATGGCTGTGCAATCCGATCCGCTGAACTCCGAAGCACATTACCGGCTTGCCGGTCTTTGCAGAAAGCTTGGGCTGACGGATGAGGCGGAAAAGGAACTGCGGCTTTTCCAGGAAATCAAGCAGACCAAGGATCGCGTGAAAGAGCTATACCGGCAGATGAACAAGACAACGAAGGATCAGGACGACCAATTATCCGATGCCAAGCCATAGAGCTTTCCCGACCTGCCGGTTGTTCCGCTTCTGCTTCTTAGCCGTGCCCCGCCCACTCCAACCTTAGTCGGATTGCCTTCGTTCATCAGGCAGATAGATTCGTTCCATCCATTTCGTTGAGGATGTGAGAAGAACCAGATCGAGGTCGACCTCCCGCTGGCCCGCTCTCGAGGAGCAAGGAGAAAAGTGCCTGCGAAACTGCGCGCTGTTTCTTGTTGGATTCTCACGGCTCTCGGCGTGTGGTGTGTCTGCGGTTGCGGTGGCGGCTCCTCAACGATCACGCCCCCACCTCCGAACATTGCTCCCCCTACGATTTCCAAAGCATTCGGTGCCGTCAGCGTGGCCCTGAACGCAGCGACCACGCTGACCTTCACCCTTTCCAACCCCAACGCCAGCAGCTCACTGAGCGGAGTGGGCTTCCGTGATGCGCTGCCAGCGGGCCTCGTTATTTCTACGCCAAATGGGGTTACCGGCAGTTGCGGAGGCGGAACGATTACTGCGACGGCCGGCTCGACCAGCGTTGCGTTTTCGGGAGCAACGCTTGCCGCCAATGCTTCCTGCAACTTCGCGGTCAATGTGACGGGGACGAGCGCAGGCCTGCAAAACAACGTCACGGGCGCGGTGACTTCGACGGAGGGAGGAAACGGAAAAACGGCCACCGCCAGTATCACGGTGGTCGAACCTAGCCAGCAGCCGGCGGAGCCCACGGACATCACGCCGATCAACGGCGAGGTCTACTACGTTTTGAATCAGCTCAGCGGTTTGCAGGCCGACCTCAACAATAATTCGACCACCGTCGGCGACCATATCCTCGAGAACCAGCGCATCTTCACGGACCTTAGCCAAAGATGGGCGTTCACGAGCTTGGCGGGAGGGGTTTGGAAAATCAGCAATCTCGCGAATCAGTTTTGTCTCGATTCGGCCAGCAGCGGCGGCGTAACCTACGTTGTGCAGAACGCCTGCGCGACCATCGCGACGCAGCAGTGGATTTTGTCTTCTACCGGCGACGGCTACTACGCGATCTCGAACAAAAGTACGGGTCTGCTAATCGATCTCTACCAGGGCGCGCTGGCCGCAGGCACCGTTCTGGACCAGACCGCGCTCGCGGGCAGCGCCACACAGAGCCAGCAATGGTTGCTGCGCCCCGCGTTTTTCCGTGGGATTGACAATGCGCTATTGGAAAAGCAGGAGGCGGCCCGTGCTGCGGCGGGCTTGTCCTGGTGGAACGATGCGGGCCAGCCACTGGATGTGCTGGCCATTCTGAAAAACCACGGCGTTAACATGGTGCGCCTGAGGCCGACCTCCGTGCCGCCTTACGCCAACGCATCGCAATCGGGTTGCGCGGGCAACGCTTGCTACGCGGAAACGGAAGCGCAGGATCTGGACCTTGCAAAGCGCGCCAAGAATCTTGGCATGAGCGTCGAACTTACCTTGCTCTTCGATGGCGGCAGCTCTACCAGTGTTCCAGCGGCGTGGGCCAGCGACACTCTCGCGCAACTGGAGACGGACGTCTACAACTACGTCAAAGCCGAGTTAGAGACATACCGAAAGGCTGGAACGATGCCCGACCTGGTTTCGATTGGCAACGAGGTGGATACCGGATTTCTCGGATCCATCGGAAGCCCGACGGGCGCGGATTTCAGCGGTTTTGCCGGGATACAGATACAAGCCATGCAGGCTGTGAAAGATGCGGCCGCTGACACGACGATTGGCGCCGCGATTCCGCCGCCGCTGACCTGCATTCACATCACTCCGGCATGGGACATCAGTCAATTCTTCGCGCTCGTGAATCAGAACAACATTCCCTATGATGCGATTTGCCACAGCTACTACCCGATTTTTCACGGACCCTTGACGGATGCGCAGGCCGCGGCGACGAACCCAGGCGACAAGCCCGTGGAGCAGAACGTGCTCGTGGCGGCCGCCAATAACCTCGGCAAACCTATCTTTATCGTCGAAGCCGGCGAACATTACGAAAATGGCTTCGATGCAAACGATCCCTGGTATGCTCCGCCGAGTGTCACGTTACAGCGCCAATTCCTGATTGATCTGCAAGACGTGCAAAAAGGCTTGCCGAATAATCTCGGTATGGGTGTCGAATACTGGAATCCCGCCGGCGTGAACATTCCGAAGTTGAGCGGCGGCTTCATCAACGGCGATAATTCGCAGGATGCCATCTTCACGTGGAACGGGCTGACGCTATTCGACAATGCGGACACTTCGGGAATCACCAACGTGCAAGCCGCAAATTATTCCACTACGCTTGCCGGGCTTGACGCGCTGGGCGGCAAACTCGACCCGACATTGAGCTACAAGTTTGTCAACCGCAGCAGCGGAATGATTTTGTCGGTGTTTCAAGGCTCGACCGCCGCTGGGGCCATGCTGGATGCGGAGGCCAGCACCGGAAATCCTACACTGAGCCAGCAGTGGAGCATTACCGGCAACAATGACGGCTATTTTCAAATCGCGAGCCTTAATCCGGGAGCCGGAAACACAATCAATGTGCTGGACGACTCGGGCGGTTCGCTAATGAACGGAAACTTTATTATTCAATCGTCCGCCGGCAGCGCGCAGGAACTGGAATGGAACGTTGTGTCCATCGGGGGCGGCTATTTCAGCTTTGTGAATCGCGCCAGTGGTCTGGTGCTGGACATGCATGGCGGCGTTGGTGCGCAAGCCGGGTTTGCAGTACAAGAGCCGCAAAGCAGCAGCACGTTGACTCAACAATGGCAAATCGTTCCGGTTCACTAACGCGATATGCAAGACGAGGTGCGACGCCAATGAAAAACATGCAAAGCGCGGTTCTCCTTCTTCCGCTCTTTCTGCTGCTTTTTCTTTCCCAATCTGAACCTCTGCGCGCACAGGAATACGCCGTGGGCGCCGATCTCTCCTTTCTCAAACAAGCCGAAGACGGCGGAAAAGTTTTCAAGGACAACGGAGAAGCCAAACCGGGGCTTGTCATCTTCAAAGACCATGGTTACAACTGGATCCGGCTGAGGCTTTTCCATACTCCGACGGAGCTTCCGAACAATCTGGAATACACGATTGCCCTTGCGAAAGCGGCAAAGAAGCTTGGATTTCACCTCCTCCTGGATTACCACTATTCGGACACTTGGGCTGATCCCGGCAAGCAATTTACTCCCAAAGCTTGGGAAGGGATGTCGCACGCTCAGCTGGTCAAAGCCGTTTTCGAATACACGAAGCAGACCATTGCGGCTTTCCGCGAAGCCGACGTCCTGCCGGACATGGTGCAGGTCGGAAACGAAGTGATTAACGGAATGATTTGGCCGGACGGCAAACTGCCCGGCAATTGGGATCATTTTGCCGATCTCGTAAAGGCAGGCATCGCCGGAGTCGAAGCTGGAAAAGGAGAAGATTCGCGCCCGCGCATTATGATTCACATTGACCGGGGAGCCGACAAAGTCCGCACCAAGGAATTCTTCGACAGGCTCAATACCTATCACGTGAATTACGACTTGATCGGCCAGTCCTATTACCCGTGGTGGCACGGCAGCTTGAACGATCTACGCGAGAACATGCTCTTCATGGCTACCGAATACAAGAAGGACATCATCGTCGTGGAAGCCGCCTATAACTGGATGCCCACCGAGTATACGAAACGTCCGCCACCGTTCCCCGAAACTCCCGAAGGACAGAAGCAATTCCTGGAAGAGGTAAATCGAATCGTGCAGGAGACGCCAAACGGCCTGGGCAAGGGAGTCTTCTGGTGGGAGCCTGCGGTGACCGGCACGCTTGGTTCTCGTGGTTTTTTTGATGACCACGGCAGCGCTCTCCCCGTGATCACCGTATTCGACAAGTTCACGCGCCACTGAAGCAGCTTTCAGGACTCCAAAAACCGCGCCGCTCGAATCCAAAAATTTCTTTTGCCGTTTCAGAAAGCGCTTGTGTAAGGTGAATGCAACCTTTACCTTAGCCGCTCCGTTCTTGCCCCGTGGTCTTCAGCACGAGCAGGGAACAAGCCGGCTCCGTAAAATGTCGCAAACACCTTCCCCAGCAAAAAACTATGGCCTTCGGCGCGAGATCCTGTCGCCGATGGAAACCCTCGCGCAATCCGTTTCCACCATTGCTCCCACCACAACCCCGGTTGCCACCATCCCGCTGGTCTGCGCCCTCGCCGGCAACGGCACCTGGCTCGCCTACGTTCTCGCGACCGCCGCCATTCTTCTGGTAGCCCTCTGCATCAGCAAATTCGCGCGTTACTCCTCCTCTCCTGGTTCCCTCTACACCTACGCTTCCATGATTCTTCCGCCCTCTCTTGGCGCTACGGCCGCATGGAGCCTTCTACTCGCCTACATCGCCACGGGCTCAAGCGTGATCGGAGGCTTCTACCACTTTGCAAACCTACTGCTTCGCGATGCCACCGGCCACGGCACTTCTGCCGCATTCCTCGCGATTCTCGTGACGGCTATCTCCATTTGGATCGCCTGGCGCGACGTGCAAGTCTCCGCACGCCTCATGCTTTGGATCGAAGCTGTCTCCGTCTCTTTCATCCTGATTGTCATCGCCCTTGTCCTTCTTCGCCACGGCAGGCATGCGGACTGGCCACAATTCCATTTACAAGGCATGAGCGGCAGCGGCCTGCGTTTGGGCCTCGTGCTGGCGCTCTTCAGCTTTGTCGGATTCGAGAGCGCCACCACACTGGGCTCAGAAGCCCGCAACCCTCTCAGAACTATCCCTCGCGCCGTCATTCAAAGCGCCCTTCTTTCCGGAGCGATGTTCATCACCTGCGCGTACACGGAAGTCTTCGGACTTCGCCTCGCTGGCCAGGATCTGGGCACAAGCCTGGCCCCTATGCGCGTCCTGGCGCAAATCGGGGGCCTTCCCCTCCTTGGTCTGCTGATTGATATCGGCGCACTCATCAGCATGTTTGCCGCAACTCTCGGCTGCATCACCGCCGCAGCCCGCGTCCTCCTTCTCATGTCCCACGGCGGCCTGGCACACGCTTCGCTGCGCAAAACGCATGACCGAAATGAAACGCCTGGCCTTGCTATCGTCGTGACGGGAACCGCCGCTGTGCTTCCTGTCGCGATTCTGGCAGCCCGCGGCGCCAGCGGGCTCGATGTGTTCGGCTGGCTGGGCTCGCTCGCCACGTACGGCTTTATCGTCACCTATGCCCTCGTGAGTATCGCTCTCCCAAGATATCTCCGCGCCCACAACGCCTACCGTCCCGGCGCACAAATCATTCCTTGGCTGGCAGGCTGCGCCATGCTCCTGGCTCTCGCTGGAAATCTCTACCCAGTTCCGGAAGGCCCCTACGGAAAGCTTCCGTTTATCTACCTTGCTTATCTTGCCGCTGGCCTCCTCTGGTTCTTTTTCCGTGTTCGCAATCGCAAACCAGCGCTGGCCGATAGCTGACTCGCTCCGCTCGGTCCGTTTTCCACAGCCCTCTCGAAATTTAAAAAATCAATTCAGGCCAATCGAAAATTGCGTTTCGATTCTGCGCCCAATTGAAATAGTTTCCTCAAAATCTATTACTGCACGGGGTATGGCCAGGCGCTGAGGAACGAAACCTATTCGCAAATCCTGCTTGGTCTGCCTTCATCGGACTGCACCTCTGGGGTGTTCACGGAAAGTGGGAGGCGTTACGGGATGACTAAGACATCTGCCAGATTTTCTTTTTTTGTTGTCGTTTTTTGTTGTTGTGCGGCTCTCTTTTTTCCGCTGAGTGCGTTTCCTCAGCAAACTCTCGGCGGCATCACCGGCGTCGTAACCGATGCCTCCGGCGGCGCCATCGCCGACACCGAAGTCACTGTCGTCTCGGAAGCAACGACGCTCACCCGTACGCAAAAAACCAGTAGCACCGGCAGCTACGATTTCGTGAATCTTCCCATCGGTCCCTACACGCTCACCTTCTCGCATAACGGTTTTGAAACGCAGAAAGTCCCGAGCATCGTCGTGCAGGCCGATCGCACCGCCACCGTCAACACCGTTCTAAAGGTCGGCCAGGTCGGCACTACGGTCACGGTCGAAGCCAGCCCGCTGATGAACGCCGTTGACACCACCAACGGATACATCCTCGAAAAAAATCAAATCGAAAGCATACCTCTACCGACCGGCAGCTTTACCGGCCTCGCCATTCTTTCTCCCGGCGTCAACGCGGAACTCTCCGGCGGCACCGGCGTCAATCAAGGCCTCGGCAATCAGCCCATCTGGGCCAACGGCCAGCGCGACACCAGCAACACCTTTCTCCTGAACGGCGTTGACGCCAGCAATCTTTTCAACGGGAAAAGCACCAGCTCGGTCGCCTCCGCACGCGTCGTCAATAACACCGGTATCGGCGGCGCCGCCAGCATTTCCAGCACCACCGCCGAACCCATTCAAAGCACCGCTTCACCCTACCTCGCCATTGGCCAGGCGCTTCCCACTCCCGCGCCGGAAACGATTGAAGAGTTTCGCGTCAACACCTCGATGTACGACGCGCAGCAAGGCTCAACCAGTGGCGCGCACATTGATATGAGCACCGCATCGGGTACCAACAATCTCCACGGCTCCGCTTACCTTCATCGCGGCACGAACGACCTGAACGCCGCTCCTTTCTTCTACAATGAAGACCCCAACATTCCCGCCAGCGACAAAGTCCCAGGTCTCCACCGTTACACCGCAGGCGCGACGGTCGGCGGTCCCATCCTCAAAAACAAGCTTTTCGGTTTCATCTCCTACCAGCACATCGAAGATTCCGACGCCGAGATCGGCAGTTCTCGCGTGTCCGTTCCCCCGGGCCTCACCAACGACCGCAGTGCCGCCGCCCTGGCCGCGCTCGTGAACGGCACTACCTCCGCGGACTGCCCGGCGCTTCCTTGCAACTTTCCTGATTCCGCGCCAATCAATGCGGTTGTCGGCACGGCCACCGGAGACATCAGCCCCATTGCCTACGGCTTGCTGAACTACAAGCTACCCAACGGCCAGTATCTGATTCCGTCGGCCAACAGCTTCGTTCCCACCATCACTTTCCCGGAAAACACGTTCACCACAGGCACCGCCTACTTCCTCTCCCATCAAGCGGTCGCTAATCTCGACTGGATCGCCACCTCCAAAGACACCGTGGCCCTCAAGTATTACTATCAGCACGATCCCAGCATCGCGCCCTACGCCTATTCCGGTTCACCCGGTTTCAGCCAGCATCTCGACGCCGGCAGCCAGGTCGCGAGCATCACCAACACCCAATCCATCAAGCCCAATCTCAGCATTGTCGAAACCTTCGGCTTCATTCGCGAGAAGGTCTACAGCACCATGTCGCAGCCCTTTACTCCACAGGCTTTCGGCGCCTATGTCCAGCAGCTCACCGGCGCGTCCCTGTCGGACTCTACCATCAACACTTTTGGCTCAAATTACTTCCCCGGCATCTCCATCGTCGACGACTATGGCAACGACGCTCCTTACAACCAGAATTTCGTCTTCAACGCCGCCACCAATATCGGCAGCGGCGCCGCTTCCCAAGGCGCATTCACTGGCGTATTCCAAAACCGCTTCATGCCCTCCGCCAATGCCATCTGGACTCTGGGCAAGCACACCATCACCTTCGGCGGCACCTACGCTTACACCCAGCTCAACGCCCGTGACGAACGCACCGACAAGGGCACCATCGGTTTCGACGATTTCTCCCAGTTTCTCCAGGGCTTGGTCACTTCCTACACTCCCAACGGCTTCATCACTACCGCTTTCCTCCAGGGCGATGCCAACCGCTATTACCGCTCCAACGACACCGGCCTCTACCTTCAGGACAAGTATCAGATCTGGTCCAACCTTAGCCTCACTGCCGGCCTTCGCTTCGATGATCACGGTGGTCTGACCGAAAAAAATGGCCGCCTCTATAATTTTGACCCCTCGCTCTACGATTACAACGAGGCCACCGACACCATCGTCAACTCCGGCTTTCTCATCGCCGGCAACAACAAGGACTTTCCGAGCAAGGGCGTTAGCGATTCGACGCTCACGGGCAGGCAGTGGGGCTTGGCTCCGCGTCTCGGCGTCGCCTGGAGTCCCAAGAAGTTCAACAACAAGATTGTCGTCCGCGCCGGTTGGGGCATGTACTACGATCGCGGCGAACTCTTCACCTACCTCTCACCAGGCTTTGCCGCGGGCGTGATCGCGGGCGGACCCTTCGGTGTCAACCAGGCTCCCCCGTTCGTCAATTCCCAGGTTTGCAGCTCCCTCGGCACTCCTTATATGGGCTTCATCCCGACCTGCGATCAGACCCAAGTGGGTCCTGGCACCAGCGGAACCGGCGGCTCGTTTTCGAATCCCTGGGGTAATACGCTGCAACCTCCGCCCACCGGCAATCCCGCCACTATCGTCCTTCCCAACGCCGCGGCCATTGAAAACGGTGCGCAGCTTTTCTCTTTCGCCGATTACAACCGCGCCAACAAACTTCCTTATTCTCTTAACCAGACCCTCGATATCCAATGGCAGCCGCGAAAAGACCTGGCCATCACCATCGGCTATGTCGGCAATCTCGGCCGCCATGAGGTTATTCCCGTGCCCTTCAATCAAGCCGGCATCGCTACGCCCAGTCATCCCATTCACGGGCAGAGCTACAGCTACGGCTACACCGTTCTTGGTCCGGCGGGATGCGATCCGGGCATGTCCGCGATGAGCTGCGCGTACAACTCAACGTGTAATCCCAACGCGAACCCGGCCGCGACCACAGGCTGCCAGCCAATCGTGCTTCCGGACGGCACGACCATGATGTCCAACTACGAAGGAGGCAACATCGACCTTCGCGTACCCTATATCGGTTACTCGTCCGAATCAGAGTCGTATACTGCCGCGGGCATCTCCGCTTATAACGCCCTGCAAGCACACGTGGAAAAGCGCCTGAGCCACGGCCTCCAGGTCGGCTTTTCCTACACCTTCTCTCATGCCACCGACGAACAGAGCGGCTTGGGCCTCTTCTACAACGGCAACAATGCCACCAACCTCCGCAGCGGTTACGGCTTGTCGGACTTCGATCGCAAGCACGTTATTAACTTCACGTATCTCTATGAGTTGCCGAAATTCTACGAGCTTACCTCGTGGCGCGGCCGCTTCGCCGATGGCTGGGCCGTTTCCGGCCTGGCCATCATCCAGAGTGGCCAACCCTACAGCGTCATTGACTACTCTGGCGCCGTCGGCAGTCTCTTCTATGGCACCAGCGACGGCATAACCAATCCTATCGTCCCGCTGGCACCCGGCTGCACGCCTTCCAGCGCCCTTACCGGTGCTAGCGGCACCAATCCCGGGCAGCCCGCCCTTAATCCCAATTGCTTTACTTTGCCGCTTCTAGCCCCCGGCGATCTGAATGGCGCCATCCCTCCCGGCGACACATACGAAACGAATTACACCACCGGCCAGCGCAACATCTTCCGACAGCCCTGGCAGCGTCGCACCGATCTCTCCGCCATCAAGCTCACTCAGTTGACCGAGCGCGTTAGCGCCAGGTTCTCGTTCGATGTCTTCAACCTCTTCAACACGCCAAGCTTCGACATCCCCATAGACAACGTAGACCAAAACCTGAATTTCAACGATTTCCCAGTCTACGGCACAACCCTATATTCCTCCCCCTCGCTAAGCGGCCTCGGCATAGTCAACAAAACCATAGGCAGCCCGAGGCAAATCCAAATGTCCCTGAAAATCATCTTCTAGGTAGTGGCCAACCTTTAGGTCGGCGTCAGATGTCTTTTTGCGTCTTTGCGTGTTTCAGGCAGCTTTTCCCATAAACCTCGTCCTAACCCACTGAACCATAACAACTTACATATATATTGACATATTTACTCTTTTGTGCTATAAGTCTCCATGAAGTCTATCAGCAATCGCCAACGTCTTGCCTCCGGCTTCGGACCCGTCGCGCTCCTTTCTTTAAACTACGTTGTAAGTGACGTAAGTTATTTAGAATCAACACTTCCAAGTCACCTCGTAAGTGTTGATGCTAAAGCGTTTAGGCGAAACCTAACTCCTTTAGATACAATATTTACGAAAAACCGGGGGAAGGGGTACCCGTGCCTCTAGACCGCGCCACTCTGGTCGCTCTCCCCAAAGTGCTACTGCACGAGCACCTCGACGGCGTCCTTCGCCCATCCACGGTCATCGATCTTGCCAGGAGTGAACGATATTTTCAGCTTCCCACGGAGGATCCGGCCGATCTCGCGCGCTGGTTCCACCAGGGCGCAAACCAGGGCAGCCTTCTCAAGTATCTCGAGGGCTTCGCCCACACGATCGCCGTCTTGCAGACCGAAGAAGCCCTCGAACGAGTAACCTATGAGCAAGCCCAGGATCTTGCGGGTGACGGGGTCGTCTATTTTGAAACTCGCTTCGCCCCCGTCTTTCACATACAAAAAGGTTTAACCCATCAGCAGGTGGTCTCCGCGGTCCTGAAAGGCCTCGAGCGCGGCCGAAAAGACTTTGGCATCACTTCGGGCCTGATCATCTGCGCCATGCGTAACATGGACGTCTCTCTCGAAATGGCCGAGCTCGCCGTCGATTTTCGCGAGCGGGGCGTTGTAGGATTCGATCTAGCCGGCGAAGAGGGTGGCTACCCTCCCAAAAAACACGTCGACGCCTTCCATTACATCCAGCGCCAGAATTTCAACATTACCATTCATGCCGGCGAGGGTTTTGGCAAAGAATCGATCTGGCAGGCCATCCAATATTGTGGCGCGCATCGCATCGGCCATGGCACACGCCTGATTGACGACATCGCTGTTGCGGAAGACGGCAAAGTGGTGAAATTGGGCGACCTGGCCCAATACGTTCTCGACAAGAGAATCCCGCTCGAAATCTGCCTTCTTAGCAACGTGCAAACCGGCGCCGCAAAGAGCCTCGCCGAGCATCCCTTCAAAGTTTTCTTTCAAGAGAAGTTCCGCGTCACGCTCAACACCGACAACCGCCTCATGAGCGACACGTCCATGACCAAAGAATTCGAGGCCGCCCGCGACACCTTCCACCTGAACCTCGACGACTTCGAGAAGATCACCATCAACTCCATGAAAAGCGCCTTTCTTCCCTACGACAAGCGCATTGCTTTCATCTACAAAGTCATCAAGCCGGGCTACGCAAAGATTCGCGCCAGGTTGTAGGCCAAAGGACAGACTCATCAGGGGTGAGCAACTGCACAATCTCTGGCGTCAGGAAGCAAGCGCGGCGAGCGTTTCCGCAAGGACCAGAACTCCGCGCTCAATATCTTCCGGCGAAGAATATTCATCAGGCCTGTGGCTGTATCCATGGCGGCAGGGAATAAACAGCATTCCCGCCGGAACGATGCGAGACATAAAAAGTGAATCGTGATACGCGCGGCTCACCATTGGAATCGAAGCAAGCTGGTGTTTCGTGCAAGCCCGTGAAAGTGCCTCGGTAATCTCGGTAGCACACTGTGCCGGCGCGTCCGCGTTCACAAGCTCCTCCTGGATCACGACTTGCCGCTTCGCTGAAATATCCTCCCGCGCCGCTTGGATCACGCGCAACACCGCATCCCGCCGCTCCAAACTCGTATCCCGCAAATCCAAAGTAAAGCGAACGCGGCTCGGAATGCTGTTCACCGCGCCCGGAAAAACATCGCAAATCCCCACCGTTGCCACAGTATCAACAGCGCCGCTAGCCTTGGCAGCAGTCTCGATTGCGAGAATCAACTCTGACGCAGCGCACAGCGCATCACGTCTTTCCGGCATGAGCATCGCGCCGGCGTGCCCGCCAGCGCCTTCCACCGCGAAACGAAAACTTGCCGGAGCGGCAATGCTAGTGACAATGCCGATAGGAACTCTGTGGCGTTCGAGCAGGGGACCTTGCTCGATATGCAATTCCACGAACGCTTTCAAGTAGCCGTGGCTAAGTTTCACTTCTTCGAGCGCACCTGCGAAACCCGCGTTGCGGCGCACTTCTTCGAGCGAAGCGCCTTCCTTGTCCACGAGTTTCCGTGCTGCGTCCGCCGGCATCGAGCCCGAAAGCAGCCGGCTGCCGAGACATCCAATTCCAAAACGCGTCGGCTCTTCCGAAGTGAAGAGCAGCAGTTCAAGCGAATGTTTCGGGCGAAATCCGCTGCGTTGCAGCGCGCGAATCGCTTCCAGCCCTCCCAGCACGCCCACGACTCCATCGTATTTCCCGGCGTTGGGTATCGCATCGATGTGCGAGCCAGTGCCGACCGCTGGAACGTCAGGCTCCGTCCCGCTCCATCGAGCAAAGGTATTTCCCACAGGATCGTGGCGCACTGCCAGTCCGGCTTGCTCACAGAGGCCGATAAACCATACGCGAGCTTTCCCATCGGTCGGAGAAAAAACAACGCGAGTCACCGCAGGCGGCTCGGCGTCGGAGATCAAAGCAAGTTTTTCGATTTCGTTGAATAGCCGCCCTCGATCTACTTCAAGATTCATCGCGAAGAATCCGTACCCGGCGTGGCTGAAAGCGGATAACGGTTCGCGTCCTTATATATGAGGTATTTCGCGGGGACTTTGCCAATGGCGCCAAACCATTGTGGGCACCACGGCGCCATCCAGATGAAGTCGCCGGCCGTGACGGGATACCACGAATCGCCGAGGCGATATATTCCCCCGCCTTCGAGCATGAGCAAACCGTGCTCCATGATGTGCATTTCAACCTGGCTAAGCGAGGCGCCTGGCTGGTACACCATGGAATTGACCGCGAAATCGAACTGCATCAAATCGGGAAGGAGAAGTTTTACACGCAGACTCGAATCGTCGCCGAGAGCTTGTGAGGACACCGCGTCTTCGCTCGAAACAATGGCGCTCGGAGGCTCGATGGAAGGGAGCGGCTGGTACGTTTTTTCGATAACAGTAGCAAGGCTTACGCGCGTTGCGGTGACGCGGTGAGGCAGGCCCTGCGGCAAATACGCGTAGCCGCGATCGTTCAGATCCGCTTCGCTGCCATCGGCTTCCAGCTTGAGCTCGCCGTTCAGCACGTAAATAAAGCGCTGCGCCGAAGTTTGGCCAAGTTCGCCGCCGTCTTCGAAAGCAGCGGTGTACTCCGTGAATTTCGCTCCCATCGCCGGGCCCGTATGAACGACCGCAGTGCATCCGTTCATGCCGGGCAGAACGGTGCGGACGAAAGTGTCCGGCGTCAGAAGTACGTGATTGTCTTTTTGCGCGCTGCGCGTTTGACCAAGATTATGCACGGCTCATCCTTCTCCGAGAATGTTTATACACGAGGCATCCTTTCTTCACGCGTTCTTACGAGCTTCGCGTCCCATTAGAAATTCACGAGAAGCCGCAAGCTGATCGAGCAGATGCAGCCCGCATTGGAGCGCTTTCGCAACGTCGTCCAACTCGACGGATTCTGCCGGATCGTGGCTGATCCCCCCGGGAGACCGCAGAAAAATCATCGCGACGGGAATTTTTTCGGCAAGGGTCATGGCATCGTGTCCGGCACCGCTGACGATGCGATGCGGCTTGCAATCACTATTGCGGATGGCTTCTTCGATCTGAGCAGCAAGAAAGGGATCCATCGCGACTGCATTTTGGTTGAGCAGGACGCAGTGTTGCAGCGACAGTCCACGTGCGGCGGCAATGTCCCCGGCAAGGCGAGCCAGTCCGGCGGCGCTTTCTTTGCGAATGGTGTCGGAGGCGTGACGAAGATCGAGACTTAAACGCGCTTCCGCCGCGATGACATTCACTGCGCCGGGTTTTGCTTCGATCTGGCCCACCGTTGCCACGAGGCCGGGCAAGTTCCGGGCTGTGCGTTCGACGGCGACAATCCACTCTGCCGCGGCAGCGATGGCGTCATGGCGAAGATGCATGGGTGTGGTGCCAGCGTGGTTGGCGCGTCCAGCAAACACAAACTCCATGCGGGTCTGTCCCACGATGGCTTCGACGACTCCGAGCGGCAGCCCAAGCGACTCGAGGACTGGTCCTTGCTCAATGTGAAATTCGAGATAGGCGAGCGTATCGTCGCCGAGCACCGCACGCGGAATCTCGGAGGGATTGAGCCCAAAGTTTTCGATGGCGGCGCGAACCGAAATGCCGTTCGCATCGCGGCTATCGAGCAGGGATTCATCCAGTTTGCCGACGAGCGCGCGGCTACCAAGGAAAGGTTTGCCGAAGCGGACACCTTCTTCTTCGGAGAAGGCGACGACTTCGATAGCGAACGGAAGGCGACGAGTTTCGAGGGCTTCGAGCAGCGCGACCGCAATGAGGACGCCGAGAACGCCATCGTAGGCTCCGGCGTTTGGAACCGTGTCAATGTGAGAGCCAAGCAGTAGGCGTGGCGCGGCGGATTGCGATGCGGCATAAAACGCGCGCAGATTTCCAGCCGCATCGACGGTCAGTGCAGCGCCGGCGGCTTTCAGCCATTTGGCGATCTCGCGGTGGCAGTCGCGCATCGGAGGTGAAAGAAATGTCCGGCGCGTGCCGCATGCGTCTTCCGAATAGGCGGCCAGCTTCCTGCATCGGGCAAGAATTTCCTGGGCGCGAATCTGTGGGTTGCTCAGCGTATGCACGTCGTTTCAACCTTGGCGGCAAAGGCGTGCTTCTATGGTGCCGTGGGGCTCGTCGATTGGAACAAAAATCTCGTTGGGGTTGTCCTGGCCAAAACGAGAGAGGTCGGCGAGCAGATAATGCTTGTTTGGCATGATTAATTCGATGTCGTCGATTTCCGGAACTTGAGCGAGGGCGCTTTCTCCCATGGCATAAAGAGTGTGCTGGACAGATTTGCTGGCGTGCTCGGCGAATGCGCTCAGCAAAAGTTGGCGAATCCTTGAACGCAACGCAGGAAAAGGCAAGTGCGGCGAGGAATAGTTCCAACGCGCGCGGACGGAGGTGGCGAACAGACGGTCGTTGGCTTCGGGAAGAGTTGTCAGGGAATCTCGAAGGAAGCCCGCGAAGGCAGAGTTGGCAGTTTTCATGATGACGAGATTTTCGAGGCCGGAGCAGACGGACGGCTGGGCGTTTCGCTTTGCGGCGACTTCCGTAGTTTGCTGTTCGCCGGAAGGTTGCACGAAGGTTGTGGGATGCCGTTTTCCGTCGGTGTGGAGATGATCCCAGAATTTTTCGGCGAGCGTGATTCGTGTGGCGGAGACTTGCGGGTTGCGATCAAGAAAGAAAGCCGCCAGCTCTTTGCCAAACTCTTCCATGGAACCGGCGGAAGAAGCGCGCGCCAGCGAGTAGACGGTGTTCTTCATTGTGTCGGTCGGAAGGATTTTGCTGTTGTCGCCGGCGACGAAGCAGGAGTCAAAATCACCCTGAAGCGAAATCTCAATGGTCCACTCGTGAAAATCGTTGTGGTCCGCGTAGCGCTTCAGTTTGGCGAGGCGGACTCGCGATTTGCCATACGAATTTTCGGCCAGCTTGGTCATCGCTCAGCTTCCCGGCTCAGCTTCCCCGGTACGTCGTGTAACCGTGTGGACTCAGCAGCAACGGAATGTGAAAGTGCGATTCGCCGTCGCGCACCTGGAATATTATTTCGACGACAGGATACAGTCCTTCCATTTTTTGTGCGTGCAGATAGCTCGCCGTGTCGAATGCCAGACGATAGGTTCCCGCGCGCAATGTTTGGTCCGCTGGAAGCAGTTGAGCGCAGCGGCCGTCTGCATCTGTCTGCGAAGCGGCGAGCAAGCGCCATTCTCCCGCAGACTCCTGCATTTCGAGACGCACCGGAACATGCTTCGCGGGCTTGCCCTGCGCAGTATCGAGAACGTGTGTAGAGATGCGGCTCACGAGGAAAGCCATTTCTTGAGCCGCAAATGCGCGATCTGGCGCTGCTGCTCGGCTGCTTCGAGAAGTTCGGTGGCGTCGTCGTTCAGCAAACGACGGCGAAGGATTTCGAGGATTTCGTGAGCGGATTTGCCGGTGGCGCAAACGATGAAGATACGGTGGAAGCGCTGTTCGTAGGCGCGGTTGGCTTCCGCAAGAGCAAGTTTTATATCTTCGTGCGCGGCACCGACTTTTTGCTGTTCCTGTCCGGACCACGCCGCTGATTTTGCGGGTGCGGAAGCGGGAGCACGCGATTCGCCAATGCGAGGATGACTGCGGAAGGCCTCGAGCCAATCGGATTCGGGCAGCTTGGTCCAGACTTGATCGCATGCGGCCAGGAGCGACGCTTCGTCCTGTATCGGACGATGATTTGCCATTCCGCTGGCCCATGATTTGGAACCGCAGCAGGGAAGAACTTCTTCGGCCGCTTCGCCTGCCGGTAGCGCGTTCCATCGCGCGAGCATCGCGGCGATTTTCTGTGCGCGTTCGTGATTGGCGGCCAAATGCTCTAGGAATTCGGCGACTAGATTGCCAGCAACGGCCTGGCGATAGCTCTGAGTCGAACGAATATCGTCAATCGGACGAATTTCGCCGGCCGCAGTTGTTCTAGCCAGAGTGATGATTTGGGAATCGATGTGTTTGCCTTCCACGATTCGTTCGGTTTCGCTCAATCGCAAAGGAACCGGTGCGACGCTTCCCATCGCGAGGCGAACGTCGTCCACTACGCCACCCGCGATGTGCCCCAACGCGGCGAGGCATACCTTCGAGATGGCCTGTGCGTTGCGAGCGCCTACTTTGCGCGCATGCGCATAGTAACCCGAAAACCGCCTCTTCAGGCAGATGGCTCGAATCAGTTCATCCGGCGCGAGCTGCGTTTTGCGGTAGCCAGTATGAAAGCCGGCGTAAGGCACGAGGCGCTCGCTTCGAGCGGAAACGAGAAGGAGTTCGGCTTCGTAGACGAGAAGCGCGGGAGGAGAATCGGCGGCGGGCGAAGCGTTCACGATATTTCCGCCGAGCGTGCCGCGATTCTGGTTGGCGACGCCGCCGGTCCAGCCGGCAGCAAGGGACAGCAGCGGAAATTCGCGGTTCACGATTTTGTGTTCGCGCAAATCGCTGTAGGTACAGGCGGCGCCGATTTGAATTTCATCGGCGGAGATTTCGATACGGCGCAGTTCGGGAAGATTCCAGATGCTGACGAGATGCCGCGCGGAAAGTTTTCCAGCCGAATATTGGACCATTACGTCGGTGCCGCCAGCGATGGGTTGCCAGCCACCGGGTTTTTGCGCGAGGAGGGACAACACCGCGGGCAAACTGCCAGGAGCGACGAGCTCGAATTCGGCGGGATTGGCTCTCATGTCGCCGCTTCCTGCTTTACAGACCCCTGTCTTACTGCCCCTTGCTTCGCCGCTTCCGTCACGGCTTCGAAGATTTGCATGTAGCCCGTGCAGCGGCAGAGATTGCCGCTGAGCCCTTCACGGATTTCATCGAGTGTGGGCTGCGATTTTTTGCTGAGCAGGTGATGGGCGGCGAGGATCATTCCGGGAGTGCAGATGCCGCACTGCGCGCCGCCGCAATCGAGGAAAGCCTGCTGCAGTATTTGCGCGCGCGGTGCGCGTGCGAGACCTTCGATGGTGATGATGTCCGCTCCATGGGCTTGCAGCGCGGGAATCAGGCAGCTGTTTACGAGTGCGCCGTCGAGCAGTACGGAGCAGGAGCCGCACTCGCCTTCGCCGCAACCTTCTTTTGTGCCGGTCAGCGCGAGATCAAAGCGCAGGACGTCGAGAAGACGAGCCATCGGGTGAACGTGAACAGTTTGCGGCCTTCCGTTGACCGTGAAAGAGATTTCGCAAAGCTTGCCCGCGGTCGATTCTTGACTCATTCGCGGCCTCGGGCAGAGGGTACCAAGGTTTTGGGAGTCTCGTGTTCGCCGAGAGCGGCGAAAATATCTTCGGGGAGCAATGGCACGGAATTGAATGGAACGTGGATCGCGTCTTCGATCGCGTTGATGATCGCGGGCGCCGGGCCGTCCATCGGGAGCTCGCCGATTCCTTTGGCACCGTAAGCGCCGTGAACGTTGCCCAGTTCTTCAAAATACGCGCGAATGAAAGGCAGATCGGCTGAGGTAGGCATGATGTAGTTCGTCATTTGACCGTTCTGCATGCGGCCCTGATCCCAGATGACCTTTTCATAGAGTGCGAAGCCGATGCCTTGCGCGACGCCGCCGATGATTTGTCCTTTTGCAAGAACCGGATGGAGCACTTTGCCGACTTCCTGAAGGGCGACGAAGTCGTCCACCGTTACGCTGTACGTGGTGAGGTCGACGGTGACCTCCGCAATATAAACGGCCCAAGCAAAAGCGGCGTAAGCTGAGCCGCGATATTTTTCGTCGTCCCAGACAATTTCGCCGGGCTGTTCGTACTGCGCGGTGGCGAGGAATTTGCCGCGTTTTGCGATGTAGGACCGGCAGGCGGCGCGAAATTCTTCCGGCGAATAGGAATCGGCGAGTAGGCCGCTGGAGGTCAGCGTTTTTCTTATGCCGATGGCCGCGGATTGAACGAGTTTGCCGACTACCATGACCGTGCGCGACGCGACGGTTGGCCCGCTGTTCGGAACCTCTCGCGTATCGGGCTGCGCGATGGCGACGTCTTCGTAGCGGAGGCCAAGCGCTTCCGCTGCGATCTGGCACAGGACCGTGTTGGTGCCCTGGCCGAACTCGGTGCTGGAAACAAGAATGCGCACGGTTCCGTCGGCGCACGCTTCGACACCGACAACGGAGCCCAGGAAACGCTCACCGGAACCGGTGAAACCAGCGCCGTGCAGGAAGGCGGCAATGCCGATGCCTTTTTTGCGATTGGCGAGCTGATTTTCTTTCGCGAATTGCTCTTTTTGGGGGTGGTAGGTGGAAAGTTCGAGCGCGTGATCGAGAAGTTTGCCGAGATCAATGTCTTCGCGGACGATTTGTCCTGTGGTCGTGGTCTGGCCCGGCTGGAGGAAATTGCGCTTGCGGATTTCGATTGGCGAAAGCCCCACGATTTGCGCGATGCGTTCGATGTGGCGTTCGAGCGCGAACAGAGATTGTGGCGCGCCGAAACCGCGGAAGGCACCGTGCGGTGGAGCGTTGGTAGCTACTGCTTTCGCGCGAATGCGGACGCTGGGCCAGTAGTATGCGCCCCCAGCATGAAGCGCGCCGCGCGAAAGAACGACGGGGGACAATGTTTTGTAGGCGCCGCCGTCGATGGTGAAATCAATTTCTCCGCCGAGGATTTTGCCTTCTTTGGAGACGGCCGTACGCAGGCGAGTGCGCGAAGGATGGCGCTTCGTGGTGGCGGCCATATCCTCCATGCGGTCGTAGATAATTTTTACGGGTTTGCCGGATTTGCGAGCCAGGAGTGCGGCGTGGGCGGCGATCATCGAGGGATATTCTTCCTTGCCACCGAATGCGCCGCCGGTTTCCATTTGCACGATGCGGACTTGATCGGCGGGAAGCGCAAAGAGTTTCATCAGCGCCTTGTGGACGTAGTAAGGACATTGGAGCGAGCCCCAGACGGTGACGCCGTCTTGCGGATCGAAGGCGGCAATCATTCCATTATTTTCGATGTAAAGCTGCTCTTGCGCGCCGGTAGCGTATTCGCCTTCGACGACATGCGCGGCGTTTTGCCAGATGGCGTCGACATCGCCTTTCTCGATCAGTATTTCCTTGAAGATGTTGTTGCTGCCCCAGATGAGTTGCGTCGGGGATTCGCTTTCTTCGATGGTGAAGATGGCTGGTAGCGGCTCGTATTTGACGGAAATGGATTCGACGGCTTTCGGAAGAATGTGGCGATCAGGATGCGCCAAGAGCAGAAGAGGCTCTTCGGGATGATTGACGGTGGTGTCGGCGAGTGCGGGCTGATCATCTTCGATCAGAGTAATGCAGTTTTTTCCGGGAATGTCAGCTGGAGTGACAATAACGAATTCGTTCCAGTTGATTCCTGCGCCGAAATGGATTTGTTTGATCTTTCCGCGCGGAATTCGGCTGCGCACCGTGGCGCCATAGAGCATGCCGGGCAAAGTCATGTCGTCGACATAGCGGGCCTGGCCGGTGACCTTGGCGCGCCCCTCCATGCGGGGGACCGAAGCGCCGACGATGGCAGCGTTTTTTGTGCCGTTGTTCATGCGAGTCGCGAAATCATCCAAGCTGGCGCACAGGCGTGGCCGCAGATCATAGTTTATGAAACTCTTGACCCATCGGCACGCCTGGAAACTCGCCGTTGAAGACCAGTGTTCCGCGAAGATAGGTGGCTTTTACAAGGCCACGTAGCTTTTCTCCGAGATAAGGCGAAACCGGGTGACGGTAGAAGAGGCGGTCTGTGCTCACCACGAATTCGGCCACGGGATCGAAGACGACGAAATCGGCATCGTAACCCGCAGCGAGTTGGCCTTTTCGTTCTTGGCAACCGGCTAGCGTTGCTGGACCTTCGGCCATCCAGCGCGCGATGTCCGTCAAAGTAAAGCCACGCTTACTGGCTTCGGCGTGCATCAGCGGAAGCGCTAAGGAGAGGCTGGCGATGCCTCCCCAGGCAGTTTGGAAATTTCCTTCGGCGAGGCGCTTCATTTCCGGCGGGCAGGGAGAATGATCGGTGGCTACGAGGTCGACCGTGCGATCGCGGAGGGCTTGCCAGAGTAGGTCACAGTTTGTGCGGCTGCGGATTGGCGGTGCGCACTTGAAGAGCGTTGCTCCATCGGAAATTGTTTCGGCGTCGAGGTGCAGATAGTGAGGGCAAGTTTCGACGGTGATTGGAAGACCTTCAGCACGCGCGGCGCGCAGCTCGGGAAGGGCGCTGGCGGCGGAGAGGTGCACGATGTGGAGGCGGAATTTGTATTCGCGGCAGAGAGAGAGGAGCAGGTGGATCGCGGAGAGTTCGGCTTCTTCCGGGCGCGACTGGAGATAAGTGTTGTAAAGCGTCCAGTCCGCGCCGGCAAGATTTTTTGTGGCTGCTTCGATTGGGCCGGGAAGTTCGGAGTGAACCAGCAAGGGCAAACCGGTCCGCGCGACGTGGGGCAGAGCTGCTCGCAACTGCGGTTCGGTGACCATCGTGAAACCGTCGATGCCGGGGTGAACAAGGAAACATTTGAAGCCAGGGACGCCTGCTTTGGCGAGCGGCTCGATGTCGGTCGGGTTGTCGGCAACAACTCCGCCCCAGGCCATCCAGTCCACATGGCATTGGCCGCGGGCGGCGTAGCGTTTGGCCTCAAGCGCGGCGACGTTGGTGGTGGGCGGGAGGCAGTTCAGCGGCATGTCAACGAGGAGCGTGTAGCCTCCGGCGGCTGCGGCGCGCGTGGCGGTTGCAAAGCCTTCCCAATCGGTGCGGCCGGGCTCGTTGATGTGCGCGTGGGAATCGATGAGGCCGGGGAGCATGGCGAGTTCGCCGAAATCCTGGACTTCGGCGCGAGTTGGAATTTTATCTGGCGCGACGACTTCCTGGATTTGTTGGCTTTCCACCAGCAGGGCCGCTGGGCGCACGCCTTGCGGCGTCACAACTTGTTGGGAGACGAAAGCGCGCAAACTCATAGTGAAAGACAGGTCCTTGCGAGTCTCTTGAGATTGAGGCATGAGGCTGGCCTCGCGTCAATCGTTTTTCGATTCGGCAAAATCTATAATTCAACTTGAAAAAAGTGCGAATTGCCGATTTTCTGGACATATACTTGCTGCCCGAAGTAGCTGTTTACGGTTATTTCGTTGCGACGTGAAGGGCGCGCGAAGTAACAGGGCAGGTAGTTTACGACAGATCGATTTTCCGAATACATGAACAATCCTTTCATGGCACGCGCCATTCAGCTTTCCATCGAGGGGGTTCGCTCGGGTAAGGGTGGGCCGTTTGGGTCCGTGATTGTCGCCGATGGCCAGATTGTCGCCGAGGCTTTCAATCAAGTGACTTCGAGCAATGATCCAACGGCACATGCGGAAGTTCTGGCGATCCGCGCGGCTTGCAAAAAACTGGGTGTCTTTGAGCTGAAGAATTGCGAGCTGTACACGTCGTGCGAACCCTGCCCGATGTGCCTGGGCGCGATTTATTGGGCGCGGCTTTCGAGGATTTATTTTGCGAACACCGCGGAAGATGCGGCGAAAATCGGATTTGACGATTCGTTTATTTACCGCGAGCTGAAAGAGCCCCACGCGGAGCGCCGAATTCCGGCGATTCAGATTATGCGCGATGAAGCGCTTGCGGGATTTCGCCGATGGGCGGAACGGCCGGACAAGATTCCTTATTGAGATTGTTACGGACAGATTCGCGGCTCCGGAGTCCGTCTATTTTTTTTTGCGAGATCAGCGGACCTAAAGGTCCGCCACTACATGGGGATGGCTCCAATCGGAGAACACGATTGATCGCTCGCTATTTTAAATTTGCCGATAATCAGACTTCCGTGAGGCAAGAGTTGCTGGGCGGGCTGACGACGTTTGTCACCATGGCGTACATCGTGGTGGTTAATCCGCAGATTCTCTCGCAAGCCGGGATGCCAGCAGACGGCGTCGTGTTTGCGACTTGCCTTTCGGCGGCTGTGGCGACGCTGGTGATGGGGTTGTATGCGAACTATCCCATCGCGCTGGCGCCGGGAATGTCGCTGAACGCGTACTTCACCTACTCGGTTTGTCTTTCGATGCACGTGCCGTGGCGAAGCGCGCTAGCGGTGGTGTTTTTTTCCGGCGTTCTGTTTCTGGTGCTTACGGTTACCCGAGTGCGCGAACAGATTGTCAACGGTATCCCCGATTGCCTGAAGCATTCCACAGCGGCGGGAATCGGCATGTTCATTGCATTTGTGGGATTACGCAACGCGAAGCTGGTGGTGGCCAACTCGGCGACGTTTGTCGGGCTGGGCAGCTTCGCCGACAAAGAAGTGCAGACGGCGTGCTTTGGGCTGGCGCTGACTCTGGTTCTCATGGCGCGGCGGGTTCATGGCGCTATCCTGATTGGGATTCTCGGCACCACCATCGTTGGAATGCTTCGCGGCATTTCGAGCTGGCCTACGGCGTTTTTTTCCATGCCGCACCCTTCCAGTACTTTTCTTCAGCTCGATTTTCGAGGAGCACTGCACCTCGGCTTTCTGGAGATTCTTTTCGCGTTTTTGTTCGTCGACCTGTTTGACAATGTGGGCACGCTGGTCGGGGTGTGCGAGCAGGGAGGCTTTATTAAGGATGGCAAAATTCCGCGCGTTGGGCGCGTGCTGATGGCCGATTCCGTCGGCACGATTTTCGGCGCCTTGACGGGAACTTCCACGGTCACAAGCTACATTGAAAGCGCGGCGGGGGTTGCGGCCGGGGCGCGCACCGGCTTCAGCAACATTGCCGTTGCCGGGCTCTTCGTTCTGGCCATGTTTTGCGCACCGCTGGCGACTGCTATTCCCGGCTTCGCGACCGCTCCCGCGCTCATCCTGGTGGGCGTGCTGATGTCTCAATCCCTGGCGCAGGTGAAGTGGCTCGACTTCAGCGAAGCCCTACCTGCGTTTATCACCATGCTGGCCACGCCGCTGACGTTCAGCATCGCGACAGGGATGAGCCTCGGGCTCATTTCTTATACGGTCGTGAAAGTGGCGTCGGGAAAAATCGCGGAAGTGAACGCACTGATCTGGATTCTTACGGCGCTCTTTATCCTGCGCTATATCTATCTCGCCGCCGCTTAAGGCGTTGCATCCGTTTCCAAGTTCACCAAAATTCCGGGCTGGCAGCCGAACGCAAAAACTAGTAGCTTCCTTCCACACTATGGATGCAGCGCGACCAACCCCCGCATCTGGCATTTTGAAGTCACCGGCTGAAAACCCGGCGGCCAGCCCTTCGCCGCCTCAAGGAGTTTCGGTCAGCGGCTACTTCCGCTGGGCCATTTGCGCGCTCCTTCTCTTCGGAACCACTAAGAATTACATGGACCGGCAGGTTTTGGGCGTTTTGAAAACAACTCTACAGCACGATTTTGGCTGGGATGAGATCGACTACGGAAAACTGGTCCAGGCTTTCCAGATCGCATACGCATTCGGGATGGTGCTGGCTGGCCGGCTGATCGACCGGCTCGGCACGCGCCTTGGTTATGCGCTCGCAATGATTTTCTGGAGCCTTGCCTCGATGGGAACCGCTCTGGCAAATTCCCTGAGCAGCTTCGCGATTTCTCGATATGCATTGGGATTTGGAGAGTCCGCCATTTTTCCGGCGAGCATTAAGGCGGTAGCGGAATGGTTCCCCAGGAAAGAACGCGCCTTGGCGACCGGCATTTTCAATGCGGGAACCAGTATTGGAGCCATCATAACGCCTCTGGTCGTTCCCGGGATTGTGGCGCACTGGGGCTGGCGCGGGGCGTTCGTGGGAATTGGAGCGCTCGGATTTGTCTGGCTGGCGTTTTGGCTGATGATTTACCGCAAGCCGGGAGAGCACTCGCGAGTTTCCAGCGCAGAGCTGGAATACATTCGCAGCGATCCCGCAGAGCCCACCGGAAAAATAGCGTGGGCCAGGCTTCTAACGCTGCGCCAAACCTGGGCGTTCCTTATGGGAAAATTTCTGACTGACCCGGTCTGGTGGTTTTATCTTTTTTGGGTGCCGGGGTTCCTGCAAAGCAAGCACGGGCTGGACCTTTCGGGAGTCCGATTTCCGATTGTCGCGATCTATTTGATTTCCGATGTCGGCAGCGTGGCGGGAGGATGGATTTCCTCTTCGCTGATTCAGCGCGGGCGCAGCGTCAATGCCGCCCGCAAGACTGCCTTGCTTATCTGCGCTGTTGGCGTTGTGCCAGTGGTTTTCGCGTATCGGGTGGAGAGCACGCGGTCCGCGGTTTTGCTGATCGGGCTTGCGGCGGCTTGCCATCAGGGATTTTCCGCCAATCTCTACACGCTGACCTCCGACATGTTTCCCGTGCGAGCCGTGGGATCCGTTATGGGGATCGGTGGCATGGCGGGCGCGATTGCCGGGGTTTTCAACGCGGGCGTCGTGAGTCACCTGCTGCAGTGGACTGGGAGCTACCGGGTGCCTTTTGTGATGGCGGGCGGCGCGTATTTGGTGGCTGTTGCGGTTATCCATATTTTGGCTCCGAAGCTGGAACCCGCCCGGCTCAAGCCAGAAACGCAATGAAACGTTTGAACCAATTCCGGAAGAAAAGAGAATGCGCAGTTGGCAAAGAAGAACGCGGGGTTGAGGTGAATTCATGTGGTTGACGATCAAGACGAGAGAAGAGTGCCGCTGGGATTTGGTCAGCTTGGGTGAGGTAATGGTGCGGTTCGATCCCGGCGACCGGCGCATCGCCACGGCACGTTCCTTCGAGGTGTGCGAGGGCGGTGGAGAGTACAACGTTGCGCGCGGATTGAAGCGCTGCTTCGGTTTGGAAGCTGCGATCGTTACGGCGTTTGTGGATGATCCGGTAGGCCGGCTGCTTCAGGATTTGATTTATCAGGGAGGCGTGGATCAGTCGCTGGTGCGCTGGGTTGAGCACGATGGCGTGGGCCGCGCCGCACGCAACGGACTGAATTTTACGGAGCGCGGATTTGGCGTGCGCGCAGCGCTGGGAAGCTACGATCGCGGGCACACCGCGGCGTCGCAATTGAAGCCGGGTGAAATCGATTGGAATGAGGTTTTTGGGAAGAAGGGCGCACGCTGGTTTCACACCGGCGGTATTTTCTGCGCGCTGTCCGCGACGGCTCCGGAAGTTGCGCTGGAAGCGATGCAGGCTGCGAAGCGCCACGGGACGGTCGTTTCCTATGATCTTAACTACCGGGCTTCGCTTTGGAAGTCTCATGGCGGAAAACAGAAAGCACAGGAAGTGAACCGCCGCATTGCTCCCTACGTGGACGTAATGATTGGAAATGAAGAAGATTTCTCGGCGGCGCTGGGATACGAAGTTCCGGGCATGGACGAACATCTTTCGACGTTCGAGGCGGAAAGTTTCAAGCAGATGATCGCAAAAGTGGTGAAGGACTATTCGTTTAAAGTCGTGGCCACGACTCTTCGGAAAGCAAAGACCGCGACAGTGAACGATTGGGGCGCGATCTGTTATAGCGACGGGGACTTCTTCCACGCGAGAAATCGGGAGAACATTGAGATTTTCGATCGCGTTGGGGGCGGCGATTCATTTGCCTCAGGCTTCATTTACGGACTCCTCGCAGGGAAGGGCCCGCAGTGGGCAGTGGACTGCGGGGCGGCGCACGGCGCTCTTGCCATGACCACGCCGGGAGATACTTCCATGGCCACGATACAGGATGTACTGCAGGTCATGAAGGGAGTCGGAGCGCGCATCGCGCGTTGAACAGCAAATTTCGGATTTCGGGAGAAGGTGAACACCTAATGCACAAGCAAAAAGTTCGCGAGCGAATCCTAGAGATCGGAATTGTGCCGGTGGTCCGCGCGTCGTCGCCGGCTGAAGCATGCCTTGCCGCGGAAGCTGTTTGTGCGGGAGGCATCCCCATTGTTGAAATTACGATGACGGTTCCCGGCGCCATCGAAGTGATCCGCCAACTTGCCTTGCAATGTGGTTCCGATGTTCTTATTGGAGCTGGCACGGTTCTTAACGCCGAGGCCGCCAGAAAATGCCTCGATGCTGGGGCGCAGTTCCTTGTCAGCCCTGGACTGCATCTGCAGACGGTTGAATTTGCGGCGAAGGAAGGGAAGTTGATGCTCGCCGGAGCATTGACACCGACGGAAATTATGGCGGCGTCGGAGGCTGGGGCAGACTTCATAAAAATATTCCCTTGCGGCCAGGTTGGCGGAGCGAAATACATCAAGGCGCTAAGGGGGCCGTTTCCTCAAATTGCGTTTGTACCGACCGGCGGAGTGAATCTGCACACTGCCGCGGAATTCCTAGAAGCGGGTGCGGTGGCGCTGGGAATCGGCGGGGAATTGGTGCAGGCAGAAGCGCTCAAAGCCAACAAGCCCGAGATTATTGTTGAAAATGCGAAGAAGTTTGTCGAGATCGTGAAGCACACGCGGGTCCGGCTGGCTGCGCCGAGCTCTACAGCCAAAAACGGCCACTAAGTCCCTCGCCTATTTCTTCGCAGGTTTCGAGGAAATGCGGACAGTCAATGATTCGGCGATGACTTCATCGAGTTGCTTGCGGACATTCATGGCTTCGCGCCCCAAACGCTTCTCGCTGTCTTCGCGTGCCTGCTTTATGGTGGCAAGTTCCTCGCCGGGAGATTTCTCCAACAAATCCTCCGCGTGAAGAAAACTCGCCAACGCGTAACGCTCTGGTTGGTATTGTTTTCGCAGGAATTGACCGTAGTTGAACCAGTCCGAAGCCGCGGCCACTGGATCAGAAAGCTCCGCATCCAGACGCAAAGCTCTTTGATAAGACCGCACGGCGCCGCTGACGTCGCCCTGCTTCTCCTCGAAATCGGCAAGGTGAATGAGCGCCAAGCTTTCAAGAGGTTTTTCGCCGGCCTTCTCAGCAAAAGCGGCGGCGGCTGTAAAACCTTTGAGCGCATCGCTCGTGTGGTTCACCGCAGCATCGGCGTCGGCAACTTTTATGAGCGCGGCGAGCAAGGGAGCCTTGGCAAGATTGTTTTCGTGGCGCGCGCTGACGAGTTCGATGTAGGTCCGATAGTGGCGCGCCGCCGCTTGCAGTTGGCCCTGCTGATCGAGAGCCTGCGCGACGTAGAGCTGCGCGTTCGATTGTGCCGGATCAGCATCAATGGCGCGCTGCCAGCTGTCGAGGGCTTCTTCGTCATGGCCAAGGCGATGAGCGAGGAGTCCATAGTTGATGAGGGCGTCGGCGTTCCGCGGCCAGCGCGCTATCATTTTCTGGAACTGCGCATACGCGTCTGCGTCGCGACCCTCTTCTATCAAGCTGCGCCCGTAGGATTCCTGGATCGAAAGACTTGCAGGATTGAGCGAAGCGGCGCGCTGTATTGCGGCGAGCGCGGCCTCGCGCTGACCGGCGGCCTGCTCAGCATTAGCGAGACGCGCCTGGATGGAACTATCGTCGGGATTCAGCTTCGCCGCCCGCTGAAGCGCACGAAGACTGTTCGCTTCGCTGGACCACCAGAAGTGCAATTGATCCACAGCAGCCCAGGCGAAGAGAACTGCGACGGCAGCAATGCGCACCGCGCGAGCGGCCGGAGTAGCTCCTCTCAACCAGTGAGCCGCGGCCGTAAATCCGCTTCGCTTGACGGTGCCCTCCGGCTGCGATTTTTGCTTCGCATCGAGCAACAAAGACGCAATCCGCGAATCGCGCAATTTCCAGATAGCGCCGTCGAGAATAAAATGATGAATATTCACGAGAGCGGTAAATGTTAGAAAGCTGGCCGCGAAGTCGTTATGAAAAACGCGGCTAACGATCCACGGTCCCGGAATGAAAAGCGCGATGCCACCCGCGATCAGCGTCACGAGGTATCGCCAGAACGACCAATTGGAATCGCCTCCGGCGACGGCCTCTTTTTTCTGGTAATAGCTCGTGATCCACAAATATTGCGTGGAATGCAACACCGCGAGGATGCCGCTGCTGTACCGCGTCTGGGGAATTCCCCGGCCGCTGATAAGCTCGATCGCCGCCGGCAGCAGGAACCAGAGAAACTGCGTGACCGTCAGCGTGACCACCGGAAGAATCGCGCGAAGGCTACTTCTGCGCGCCAGCGAAACTAGCGCCCATCCGCCGCATCCGACGAAAAACAGCGCAAGGCAAGCTCGCGCGGGCAAAGTGAGCTTCGCAGCTAGCCCCAGGGAAAGAATCAGCGCATCCCCGGACGGCCCGGTATTAAAACTCAGCATCAGCAAAATGTAGGATGCGATAAAGGAGAGCCGGAGCGCATGGCGTTCCGTTTCCGTCGGCAAAACGCCGGCGCGCCGAGCGAACATCATCATCAATCCAAAATTTTGCCCGGTGTAGTGCCATGGGCTCCAGCAGATGTACAGCGTGAAGATCCACGGAAGCAACGCGGACCACATGTGCGTGACAATGCCGGCCAGCGCGAGCAGGAGCGCCACATGCACCGTGTAAATGCGGTATTTCTGGAACTCGTCGCGCGTGTGGTACGCGCGATAAACCGTGGCCATGAAGTGCGGGTAGTTGGAGAGCAGCGCGAGAAAATAAAATGCCACGGTCCAGCCGCGGTTGTACGAATTGGAAAAATAAAACCCCGCGAGCAGCAATGGCGCGGACCATGCGCCACAGCCGACGATCAGGTCAATCGACGGACGATAGATCCAAGGGCTCCGCGCCGCCTCGGTTTGCGCGGGCGCAGGAGAGGAGGTTGCTGGCTCTGGAGGAGCTAAAGTTAATGATCCCATTCTCTTGCAGAGTAGCGCAGCCGGGTCACCCGCATGCACGCAAGGCGCGTGTCTCATGCGGAATCGGTTACTTGTACCTCGGGCCGGGAATTTCAGGCCCCAACAGCAACTTTTCATCCCCATCCTGTGTTTAAGAGAGGGCAGTAGTGTCCGGCTCGCGTCGGTTACATCGGTGAAGTGAGTGAAGTGAACTCCGCTTTTGGCCCGCCGGTTAAGTTCCAGACGAGAAAGCCAGGGCATCCCCAAGAGCAGTTTCCCCTTGGGAAGACGTACACCCTTTCAAATTTGCGCGCATCTAATTTCACGTAATAGAGAAGAAGGAGTTACCAGCATGAAAATGAACACACGATCGAAAGGGGCTCTGTTGTTGGCTGCCATTGCTCTGACGATGGCCGCTGAGGTTTCTTTCGCGCCAAATGCGGCGGCGGCGGATAGCAGCTCGGTCACCACGACGGTCACCGCAGTAGGCAAGAAAGACACGCAGCCCGCACCGCTTACGCAGAACGACGTCCAGCTCTATCAGGGAAAGGAAAAAGTTCAGGTCGCGGATTGGAAGCGCGGCGATACGCTTTTCCTCGCGATACTGATTGACGATTCACTGGAGAGCGTTGTTGCGAATCAGTGGGGCGATTTGAAAGCCTTTATGATGGCGCAACCCGAGAACACTTATATCGCCGTGGCTTATGCGCGAAACGGCGCGGCGATGGTCGCGCAGGACTTCACCAAGGACCACGCTCTCGCCGCGAAGGCGCTGCGAATTCCTCTTGGAAACGCAGGCGCTTTCACAAGCCCGTATCTCGCCGTTCAGGATTGGGAAAAACGCTGGCCAGATTCCGGCGAGAGGAAATCCTTGATTTTGCTCTCCTCAGGCGTTGATTATTTTCGCGGCAGTTTTGATCCCGTCGATCCAGACCTCGATACGACCATTGCTCACGCCCAGAAACAGAACATCAATATCTGGACGATCTACGTTCCGGATGCCGGGCATGTAGGGCGCCGGTCGTTCCGCGTGTTCAACGCGCAGTCCAACCTGAGCCGCCTTTCCGAAGAAACGGGCGCCGAATCGTATTATCTCGGTTTCGGTTCCCCCGTCACGTTGAAGCCTTACTTCGACGAAATCCTGATGCACCTCAACAACCAATACTTGCTTACCTTCGTCGGTAACGGCGGCAAAAAGGGAAAATTCGAGCGAGTGCGGGTGACCACGGAAGTTCCGAATGTGGAGTTTTTGACTCCGTCGGAAGTTTTTCTGCCCGCCGTGCAGTAATCCGTTTCCGGATCGCTACAGAAGCTCAGAGATAAGACAGGCGCGGGCCGTAAGGTCCGCGCCTGTCGCTTTCTCGATACCCCTTGTCTCATTTCTGGCCCTCGGGCTAAACTACGGCCCGTTCACAAGACTGCGGACGCACGCTCGCAATTCGGCTATTGAAACGGTTTAAATGCTGCGATTTGCCGGAACACGTGAAGAGGGGTGCGAGATGATTGTCGGGTATGGCAGGGAGCGGTTTGGTTTGGGGTGCACCGCTGCAAGTTTGCGCGCGTACAGAAGCTTTGCGGTACCGTTTACGTTGCTCGCTGCGCTGCTCGCATCGGCGGCGATAACCGCGCCCGCTTCATTTGCTGACGGCGACATTACTTTGAGCGAGGGATGGATGGTGCAGTCCTCCGCAAAAGTAAATGGCGGAGGTGAGACCGTCTCCGCCGCCGGGTTCGACGCCTCCAGTTGGTACAAAACTTCCGCACCGAAGACCGTGTTCGCCGTGCTCGTCGAAAACGGCGTCTACAAAGACCCGTACTTCGGCATGAACCTGCGCACTTTTCCCGGCGTCTCTTACGCGATCGGTTCCGAGTTTGCCAATCAGGAGATGCCGGCGGATAGTCCTTACGCTGTCCCCTGGTGGTATCGCGAAGAATTCGATGTCCCCGCACAATTCAATGGCAAGACGGTGTGGCTCGCGTTTCGAGGAATCAATTACCGCGCCGAAATCTGGATCAACGGTAAGAGACTGGCGGGTTCGGATCAGGTGGTCGGCGCATTTCGCCGCTACGAATTCGACGTCACGTCCTTCGTCAAAACGGGTGCAAAAAATGTTGTCGCCGTGGAAGTTTCCTCCCCGCACGCCAACGAATTGGGAATCACATGGGTGGATTGGAATCCCACGCCACCTGACAAGGATATGGGCCTGTGGCAAGAAGTTGTTCTTTCCGCAAGTGGGCCAGTATCCGTGCGGCATCCAGCCGTCGAAACAAAGCTGGATCTCCCTGCGACCGACAAAGCTCACCTCACCGTTCGCGCTGAACTTCAGAACGCATCGGATACGACCGTAAGAGGAGTCGTGCGCGGTAGAATTTTCGGTGTGAAGAACAACGGCATGGGCCTCAGCCCGAACGAATTCTCTCTAAATGTTGAACTAAAGGGAGGCGAGCGCCGGTCCGTCGCGGTCACTCCAGACCAAGCCTCGTCTCTGAACGTACAGAATCCCCGCCTCTGGTGGCCCTACCAGATGGGCGAGCCCTATTTGTACACGCTGGAACTCGAATTTGTTCCCGAAAACCGCGGAGCCTCGGACAAACAAACCATCCAATTCGGCATCGTGCAAACCGATTCCGAGCTGACGCCCGAAGGCTACCGCCTATTCAAGGTGAATGGCAAACCCGTTCTCGTTCGCGGCGGCGGTTGGGCTCCCGACATGATGCTCCGCGTAAATCAATCGCGCCGCGAAGCCGAATTCCGCTACGTCAAAGAAATGGGCCTCAACACCATCCGGCTCGAAGGCAAGCTCGAAGACGAATCTTTTCTGGAGCGCGCCGACCGCGAGGGCATTCTCATCATGGCCGGCTGGTGCTGCTGCGACGCCTGGGAAAAATGGGGCAAGTGGGGAGACGAGAACCGCCGCGTCTCCGTGGACTCGCTCCGCGATCAGATTCTGCGCCTCCGCAAACATCCGAGCCTGCTGGTCTGGCTGAACGGAAGCGACAATCCACCTCCGCCCGACCGTGAGCGCGCCTACCTCGATGCAGAAAAAGAAGCAAACTGGGCCAAACCAGTCATCTCGTCCGCCACAGCGAAAAAAACCGAGCCGACCGGCGACAGTGGTGTCAAAATGTCCGGCCCCTACGAATACGTCTCCTCGAACTACTGGCTGCTCGACACAAAAGCCGGCGGCGCCTACGGTTTCAACACGGAAACTAGCCCGGGCCCCGCCGTTCCCCCGCTCGAAGAACTGAAATCCATGTTCCCGCCGGACAAGCTTTGGCCCATCAACGAATTCTGGGATTTCCACGCCGGCGGAGGCAGATTCAAGAACATAAAGGTCTTCACAAACGCGCTGGAAAAGCGCTACGGCGCCGCGAAAGATGTCGCCGACCTCGCATGGAAGTCGCAAGCCATGACTTACGAGGGCCAGCGCGCCATGTTCGAAGCCTATGGCCGCAACAAGTACAAATCCACCGGCATCATTCAGTGGATGCTGAACAACGCCTGGAATGGTCTCATCTGGCATCTCTACGATTACGATTTACGTCCCGCCGGCGGCTATTTCGGCTCAAAAAAAGCGCTCGAGCTCGTGCACGTGCAGTTTTCCTACGACGACCGCACCGTCGCCATCGTCAATGGCAAACCGGAGGCTCTTACGAGCCTGAAAGTCGTCGCGAAAATTTATGATACCGCCATGAAGGAAAGGTTCTCACACGAGGAAGTTTCCGGCGTGTCGGCGGATGGCGTCAGCAAACTGTTCTCCATCCCACAGCCGGAGGGCATCACTCCAACTTACTTCCTGAATCTCCAACTCTATTCGCCGTCGGGCGAACTTCTCAGCCGCAATTTTTACTGGCTGTCCGCAAAACCGGACGTTCCTGATTTCGCCAAAACCGAGTGGTACTACACGCCGCTAAGCGCCTACGCCGATTTTGCCGCGTTGCAGGATCTGCGCAAAGCGACAGTCAAAGCTTCCTGGAAAGTTTCCGACGCGGGTAGCGACACCGCCGCACATGTCACGCTCGAAAACACTGGGTCTGGCTTGGCATTCCTCGTGCGGTTGCGCATCCTCGAGGGCAAAGACGGCGCGGAAGTCCTGCCCGTCTTCTGGGACGACAACTACATCTCCTTGCTCCCTGGCGAAAAACGCGAGGTCGCAGTCAAAGTGAGAAAGTCGGACCTGGCCGGAGCAGCCCCCGTTGTCGCAATCGACGGTTTCAACGTTGCGCCAGCCCAGATCCCCTAGGGCCCACGTCGCGAATTTCCCTAGTGTGGCCCGACCCATTGAGCATGCAGCGTTTATATGGCATGGAGTCCACCGCTCAACGGCTAACATGACAGAAACCCCCGCACTCTGCTGGTTTTCATCGACCAAACGGCCAAGGTTTCTTTCTTTCCATGTTCGCTCATCGTGAGGGTTTTCCGAATGTGCGCGACCCAGGGCTTCCGGTGGAATTGGTGGGGAGAATTTGCTTGGGGAAGATGGGCGGGGGACTTCCTTCTACGAGCACTACGCAAGAAGAAAAAAGGTCAATCGTTCGAGCTGCCGTGAGAAACCGCCCGCGTCGAATCGCGAATCACCAGCTCGGGGTTCATCTTCTGGCTTACAATGCTCCACTCCCGCTTTTCCAGCCCGGCCTTGATCCCATCCATCACGATGTTGACGGCAAGTGTCCCCATGTTCTCCAGCGGCTGGCGTATGGTGGTTAGCGAAGGCGCGCTCAACGCCGAAAACGCCACATCATCAAATCCGGTCACGGAGCAATGTTCCGGCACCTTGACCCCCGCCTTGGTCAAAGCGCGAATCGCCCCCAGCGCCGTCAAATCGTCAAACGCCATCACCGCCGTGAACTTCTTCTTTTTTTGCAGCAGTTCTTCGACGAGCCGCTGGCCACCTTCAAAACCCGAGTTTGGGTCGAACGAATCCGGCAGCTGCAGCACGAGCGCGGGATCGATCTCCAGCTCGACGGAGTGGGCGAATTTCTGGACGCCGCGCCACCGCGGGCCGCTGTCGATGATCATCTTCGGCCCGCGAATGAACGCGATCTTGCGGTGGCCCAACTGGTAAAGATGATCGAGGGCCATGCGTCCGCCCGTCTCATTGTCCACCATCACGGAGCTGACCGTGGGCAGCTCCCAGCCAATCGTCGCTGCGGGAATATTGCGTTTGCTCAAATCGGCCAGCAGATGAATATCCACGACCAGCCAGTTGGCCACCACAATCAAACCTTCGACGTGGTGTTCCAGCACCATCTCCAGATAGCGCTCAAAACGGTTCCGCTGGTTATGCGCGTCCGCAAAGATCGGAACGTAGGATGACTGGTAAAGCGCATTTTCAATCCCGCGTAAGACCGGCATGCAGAAAGGATCGGTAATGTCGAAGAAAACGAGCCCCACGCTGTGGCTGCGCTTGCTGCGAAGAAATCGCGCCATGGCATTCGGCCGGTAGCCCAGCTTTTTGGCCACTTCTTCGATGCGCTTTTTTGTTGCCGGTGCGATGTAGCGGGCCAGTGGAGCATTATTCAATACGATCGAGACGGTTGCGGGCGAAAAGCCGCTGTCTTCCGCGACGTCCCGCATCGTCACCGTCTGGCTTTTGCCGCTCGCGCGCTTCACCGGTGTGCCTCCAGGGAGTGTCATCATTCTGCCAGAGTTAACCTTGGATTCCCTATCGGTGAAATGTCGGTCCCGGCTACGACTCTTTGAAATCGATCATTACCGGCGCCGAGCGGAACCAGTTTGTCTTGAAGCCCACATAGACGAGTCCGATGACGAACCAGATGCCGCCCACTGTTTTCGCGATGATGTTCAGATTCACCCAGATGAGGCCGCAGAAAAGAAATCCAGCCAACGGCAGCAATGCGTCTCGCACAAAGTTTATCGGAGCGCCCTGCTGCCGCCTCACGGAAAATTGCCAGAAGCAGGCGAAATTTACTCCCGCGAACGCGAGGAATGCTCCGAAGTTTAGCAACTCTCCCGCGTGCTCATAGGCGCTGCCAATGTAATTGAGCATCACCGAACCAATAAACGAGATTCCGCCGATCAGCAGGATGTTATTGGTTGGCGTACCCGTCCCGGGCGTTAGCTGTCCAAAGAACTTCTTTGGCAGTACGCCATCGCGGCCCATTCCGAAGAGCAACCGCGCCGCGCCAAGCGTGCCCGTCAGCCCGCCGCCGAAGGCAGCCACGATCAGGACGAGAGCCATGGACCAGGAAAGGATGAGTCCGCCGGCTCGTGCGCAAATATCCATAAAGGCGGTCTCCAGGTTTGGAAACGATCGCCAGTCCGGCCACACCCGCGCTCCAAGGTACGCTTCGAGTCCGCTGAAGACGGCGGCAAACACGCAGGTCAATACCACGGCCAGCAAAACGTTGCGCTTGGGATTCTCGACGTCTTCGGCCAGCGTTGTAACTCCGTCGAAACCGATATAGGTAAGAGCGGCAAACGAAGTCGCCATGAGAATCTTGTGAGAATCAAATGTCTTGGGATCGTAGATCGGTTGCATCGAGAAGAGGCCGGACCATCCTTGCCCGGCATACAAGAAGCGAATCGCCATCACAAAAAAGAGCACGACGACGACCGACATGCCTGCTAACAGAAACTTGTTGGCGTTCGCGGAAGCTTTCACTCCACCCAAATTCAAACCCGTCATAACTCCCGTGATGATCAAGGCCCAGACGATAAAATGAAGCTGCGGGATGTGAAAATATGCGGCGCGTTCGTGCAGCGCCGTCGAGATCCACACCGTATTGATCAGCGGCTGCAGCAGATAATCGAGGATCATCGCCCAGCCCGCCAGGAATCCAAGATGCGGGTTCAGCCCTTTGCCAACGTAGGTGTAAGCCGACCCGGCCGTCGGATAGAGCGCGGCCATGCGTCCATAGCTGACGGCAGTAATCAGCATGGCAAGTCCGGCGATCAGAATGATCAGCACGAAGTGGCCGTCCGAAAGTTTCTGTGCCACGCCGTAGAGCGGAACGGGCGCAATCGGCTGGATGAGAACAATCCCGTAGAAAATCAGGTCCGACAGCTTAAGCGTGCGCCGCAAATGCGGCACCCCTCCACCAGCTTCGTTGCTCAAGCTCTTCTCCTTTTTTCGGGCGCGCCGTTCGCACCAAGAACCACCGCCCGTGACAAATTCTTAGGTACGTCCGGATTCAGCCCTTTGCGCAGTCCGACCTCCAACCCCAGCAATTGCGCCGGAATCGAGGTCAACGCCATGCGCGCGTATTCGGGTTCATCCATGCCGAGTTCGACCAGCAAATCGCTCTCGCGACGCAGCGCAGGCGTCGTATGATTTACGACCACCATGGTTGTCGCACCCAGTTTTTTCAGTTCCCCGATCAGCAGACTCTCTTCAGCTTCCGCGGCATCGGAAAGGAGAAACGTAATCATTGTCTCGTGGCCCGCAATCGACTTGGGCCCGTGGCGGAACTCCAGCGTGTGGTACCCCTGCGCGTAAGAAGAAGACATCTCCGTCATTTTCAGCGCGGCTTCCTGGGCGAGCCAATAATGCGCGCCCTGACCGAGGAAAACGTAATTCGCGTATTGTCGCTGCGCCGCAAAGCTCCGAATCTTATCAGCATTCACGCCGAGCCACTTCATGGTCTTTTGCGGCAGTCTGTCCAGCGCTGCTGCAAGAGCGCTATCGCTCGCGTGTCGCGCGCCAAGCCTTTGGAACAGTATTAGGATCGAGGTGAACGACCGCGTCATCACCATGCTTTGCTCGTCCGCCCACGGCAGTTTCAGCGTGAGCGTGCACAGCTCATTGAGGACGCTGTTGTCGTTGCAAGTCACCCCCAGCGTCCGTATCTGTTCTCGTGTCTTAAGCCAGTCCGCCGCCCGCAAAACCTCGGTTGTTTTTCCTGATCGCGATACCAGCACAACCTGCCGCGCTCCAGTGCGTTTCAAGGTTTCGAAAGGCGCGAAGAGCAGCTCCGATGCGGGCACCGCATTGCAAGTCACTCCAAGGAGTTTCGTCCATTGCGCTGCAATCGTGCGCGAGAGGTAGTAGCTCGAGCCGCAAGCTACAAACAGCCACGGCCCTTCGCGCGAAAAATGCCGCAGCACTTTGGCGAGAGTATCGTTTTGCCCGAACTGTGCCCCCGTCTTTATCCAGGTGTCCGGCTGAGAGAGGATTTCCGCCAGCGTCTGCTTGCCTGCAACATTCGGAGCGGACCGCCGCACGCGCGCATCCGCCTCTTTCTTGTGCAAGACTCCTGGCTTGTCTTTTTTCACTCGGCGGCCCTGGTTCCTTTCGGCTGCTCGTCCTTTGCGGAAAGGCGCCGTCCTTGCTCCGAGGAGCAACGCGGCGATCGCTTGCCCTGCAAGCTGTTCATTGAATCGTTTGAATGCAGGCATTTTCCACGAATCGTTCCTGCTTCGCAAGGCAAAACTTCTCTGCTCCAGCCGTGCTCACACCAGGGGTCTTGTCCCAAAACACAAATGGTTTCTAAGTCTCGCCCGTCCGACCTGTCCTTTCGTACAGGTAAGTTCAATTTCCACAACCGGTGTCTCTTGGTTAAAGTTCTCACGCTTTTCCGGCAACGGCCGTCTCGACAATGGAGTCTAATTAAGTAGCACCTCGTCCCGGTCGAGGGCCATCGGTATGGGCGAGAAAACTATGAACGGTCGTAGACCGACTAAGCCTCTCTTGTGGCACGTTCTGGGATTTGCCCTCGCCTTCCTGGCCGCCTACTCTCTCAGACGCGTCCACCTTGAACCTGACCACGTTCTCCAGGGCTATCTCCAGGTCATAGGCGCCCTATTAGCCTTCGTTTTTTCCGCGCTCACGTTCGTCCGCTTTCAAGGCACGCAGGACCGCGTCTCGCTGATCCTGGGTGCGGGATTTCTTCTTTCCGGCGCCGTACTCTCCGCCTCCAGCGTTCTCTTTTTCCAATTTCAGCAGGATCCGACGGTCAGCGTCACATGGGCTCCGGTAGCCTGGTGGCTCAGCCGCATGGTTCTGGCTCTTCTGCTTCTTGTCGCCTTGCTGGTCGAGCGCTTCATTCCACGTTCGCGCCACACGAAAGCGGAAATTACCGGCGCGCTGCTTTCCGTCATCGCACTCACATATCTGATCACCGCCGCGCTTCGCCGGCTTCCGCCGGAAGCATCCCGTCATCCCTTTGCGGTCGTGCCCAACCCGCAGCAGCTCCTGCCGGGCCTGATTTTTCTTGCGGCCGTGATTTGGTATCGTCGCCGCCTACAGTCAGAGGACTCGGCGTTTGACCGCACCGTTTATGCCGCCGCCTGGCTGAATTTCGCCGCGCAGCTCGCCGCTTGCCAGTCCATTAAGTTGCTCGACGCGCCCTTTGTCCTCGCCCAAATTCTTACGGTCAGCAGTTACGCGCTCGCGCTCGGCGGCGCGCTACTCGATAATGCGCGCCTTTTTGAGCAGGTCCGCCACTTGGCCGTTAGCGATCCCCTCACCGGACTCGCCAACTACCGCCGTCTCCTCGACGTCCTTGAAAATGAAACCGAACGCACCAACCGCACCAGCCGGCCTTTTGCCGTCCTGCTGCTCGACCTCGACGGTCTGAAAAAAATTAACGACCGCCACGGCCATCTTGTCGGCAGCCGCGCGCTCTGCCGTGTCGCCGCCGTTCTCCGCATACACTGTCGCGCAATCGATACGGCTGCCCGCTATGGTGGCGATGAGTTTGCTCTCGTTTTGCCAGAATCAGAAGACGCCGAGGCCCAGCGCGTCGCAAATCGCATCCGCCAGGTCTTGGCCGAAGATGAAGAAAAACCGCAGCTCTCTGCGAGCATCGGCGTTTCGATTTATCGTGGGGAAGGCGAACGCATTGAAAAACTTCTCGCCGACGCCGACCAGGATCTCTACGCAGAAAAAGCCCGCCGCGTAAACCGGGGCATCGCTGCATTTCACTACCGTCGCCGCACGCCTAAGGCCTGAAATGGTTCGGTTGGCAGGAAGCGGCGGGGCATGAGGAACCTCGCTCGCACTCCGCGCGATTAGTAAACGGCGCGGTTCTGGGTTGTCGCCTTCGTATCCAGCGAAAAGCGCGGCTCGGCTTTCGCCTTGTCGAGAAGTCGCCCGGCAAGATACTCGCCCACGGCAGGTCCGTGCTTGAAGCCATGCCCCGAGCCGCCGCCCACGAACCACACATTTTCCATTTGCGGATGGTGGTCAATCAAAAAATCACCGTTGGACGTGTTTTCATATTGGCAGACGCGCGTCTCGACCACCGGCGCACCCTTCAATGCAGGGAAGCGGCTGGCCACATATTTGTGGACGACTTCTGCTTCCACGCCCGTGGGCAAGCGTGATTGCGTGTCGGGGTCCACGCGCTCGCCGTGATGGTCCAGCGCAATTTTTAATCCGCGGCCCTCGATGTCGGGCATTCCGTAATACTCGTCTTCCTGAAATAGCCAGGTCGGCAAAGCAGGCGGCGCAAATCGCTGGTCTCCCGGTGGCACGCCAAAAAAGAACACTTCCTGGCGGCTTGGAAAAATTCTATGTCCAAGAATCTCCGGGAAAACCTTGCCGAGCCACGAGCCGCAGGCAAAAACAAATTGTCCTGCAGAGATCGTTTCGCCGCTGCTGCAAGTCAACGTGTTCAGATTTCCAATCGCTCGCGGCGTTTCCACTTTCGCAATCCGAAAGTCCACTCCCCGATTCACGCCATCTTCCACAACAGCAGCCACAGCTCGCCTCGCCATCAAGACTCCGCTCGTCGGTTCCAGAAATCCGCGCGTCACACGATCAAACGAAATTTGCGAATAGCGCTTCCCGAGCGTCGCTTTATCCATCTCTTCGAACGGTATCTCGCATCGCTTCAGCATGGCCATGCTCTGTCGCACGCGCGAGTCATCTTCACCAGCCAGCCACAGCACTCCTGTCTCGTGAAAAAGCCGCTGCCCCGTTGCCTGGCAAAAGCTCTTCCACTGTCCCAGTGACCGCTGCGAAAACCGCGTGTAAATCTCATCGCTCCCATACCCCATGCGAATGATGCGCGTCTCTCCGCCTGAGCTTGCCCGCGAGTTGCCCGGCCCGTACCCCTCGAGCAGCACCACACGCTGCCCACGCCGCGCCAGATGCCACGCGCTCCACGCGCCAAACACTCCTGCCCCAATCACCGCCACATCGTAATTTTTATGAGAGCTCATATGCCTGCATCCTACCGCATAAGCCTCGAAATTGGTTTGCGGCGGACGGCAACAAGCCGCTCGGCACTCGGGCCGTACCCATCGCCGTCCAGATTCCCGTGCAGCTTCACATCGGCGAATCCCGCGGCCTCGCCGATGGCACTGGTGCTCGATGCCTTGCCGGCTTCCGCCGCTTTCCTACTAGTCTTTGTAGTTTCTGGCTCTCTACCAGTGATAACATCCGATGTTCTTTCACTCATCTTCGGGGGTTCCTGTGAGATTGCTTCGCCAGCGGCTCTCTTCTTTTGTTTTTGCTTGCGCTCTCCTCTTTGGTTCCTCGCTTCCCGCCAACTCCCAGCAAATCGACCCTAAAACGTATGGAGGCATGAAGTGGCGCCTCATTGGCCCCTTCCGGGGCGGCCGGGTCATCACTGTGGCAGGCGTGCCAAGCCAGCCTTACACCTACTATTTTGGCGCGGTCAGCGGCGGCGTCTGGAAAACGACCGATGGGGGCATCTCCTGGGATCCGCTCTTTGACAAGCAGGGCATCTCTGTTTCCTCGATGGGGGCCATTGCCGTTGCGGATTCCGATCCCAACGTGATTTATGCCGGTTCCGGCGAAGCCTGCATTCGTGGCAACATCTCGTTCGGCGATGGTGTCTACAAATCCACCGACGCCGGAAAAACCTGGACGAACGTCGGCCTCAAAGACACGCGACACATCGGCGCCGTCATTATCCATCCAACGAATCCTGATGTGGTCTATGTCGCCGCGCTGGGACACGCTTACGGCCCGAACACGGAACGCGGCATCTTCCGAACGCGCGATGGAGGCAAAAGCTGGGAAAAGGTTTTGTACCTCGATGATCGTACCGGTGGCATTGATGTCGTTTTCGACCCCCATAATCCACACGTTCTTTTTGCCGCGATGTGGGAAGGCTGGCGCACGCCCTGGACTCTGAACAGCGGCGGTGCAAAGGATGGGCTCTATCGTTCGAACGACGATGGCACGACCTGGAAGCGCATCGAAGGCAACGGCATGCCGGAAGGAACTCTAGGCCGTATCAGTGTCGCAGTTTCTGGCGCAGATTCAAACGTTGTCTACGCGCTCATCGAAGCCAAGAAAGGCGGACTCTACCGGAGCGACGACGGCGGCGTGAACTGGGCGTTAATCACCGACGACCACCGCTTCACGCAGCGCGCCTGGTATTTCACGCACGTCTGGGCCGATCCCAAAAATGCAAACGGCGTGTACATTGCCGACACCGGCCTCTTCGGCTCAAAAGATGGCGGCAAGACATTCGAACGCATCAACGCACCGCACGGCGATCACCACGCCTTGTGGATCGATCCCATCAATACCAACCGCATGATCAATGGCAACGATGGCGGCGCCACCATCAGCGTGGACGGCGGCAAAAACTGGACCACGCAGGACAACCAGCCTACGGCGCAGTTCTACCACGTGGCCGCCGACAACGATTTTCAGTTCCGCGTTTACGGTTCGCAGCAGGACAACTCTTCCATCGGCATTCGCACCCGAAGCGACCACGGCGCAATCCTGCCAGGCGACTGGGACGCTGTCGGGGGCGGCGAAAGCGGCTACATTGTCCCTGACCCGCGCGATTCGAACATTGTCTACGCCGATGACGAAGGCCCCGTTTTCACACGCTTCGATCGCCGCATCAATCAAGCCCAAAGCATTGAAGAGTGGCCCGAAGATCCCAACGGCTACGCCGCTGTGACTCAAAAATACCGCTACACCTGGACCATGCCGATTGTCATTTCCGCGCACCATCCGGACGTCATTTACCATACTTCGCAATATGTTTTTCGTTCGAACGACGCCGGACGCACTTGGACCACGATCAGCCCGGACCTGACGCGCAATGATAAATCCAAGCAGCAGGATTCCGGCGGCCCACTGACGAAAGATCAGTACACCGTCGAATACTACGACGTGATTTTCAGCCTGGCGGAATCGCCGAAACAGCAAGGAGTGCTTTGGGCGGGCACGGATGATGGTTTGCTTCAGCTGACGCGCGACGAGGGCAAGTCCTGGGCTAATGTTACGCCAAAAGACGTTCCCGAATGGGCCATGATCAGCCTCATCGAGCCTTCACCTTTCGACGCTGCCACCGCCTACATCGCCGTTGACGCCCACAAGCTCGACAATTTCAAGCCCTACATTTTCAAGACCGGTGACTTCGGCAAAACGTGGTCAAAAATCATCACGGGATTGCCCGACAATGTTTATGTCCATGCCGTCCGTGAAGATCCCAAGCGCAAAGGCCTCCTTTATGCCGGCACGGAGACGGGCATTTGGGTTTCCTTCAACGATGGCGCAAACTGGCAGCCGCTTCAGCTCAATCTGCCTCCGGCACCCATCCACGATCTCATTATTCACGACGACGATCTCGCCGTTGCCACCCACGGGCGCTCGTTCTGGATTCTCGACGACCTCAGTCCTCTGCGTCAGGTCACTGCGGCTACGGCCGCGGAGGACGTGCATCTCTTTACGCCCAACACTGCTTTCCGCACGCGCGAGGGCCATACGAGTCCGCGCCGCTATCCTATTGGCGAAAATCCGCCGTCCGGCGCGATTCTCTATTTTTACTTGAAGGACGCACCGAAAGACCCCGCCAGACTCGAGCTGCTGGATGCCGGCGGCAAAGTCATCCGTTCTTTCACCAGCGAAGAAAAAAAACCCGACAACGTTCCCGATGAAGGCGAACGCGACCTGCCCACGGAGCAGATCCCGGTCAAGCCCGGCCTCAATCTCTTTGTCTGGGATTTGCGTTACGAATTGCCCAAGAAAGTTCCGGGCTTGATTTACGACACCGGCGAACCAATCGGTCCTTTAGCCCTTCCCGGGAAGTATCAAGCTCGTTTGACTGTTGCAGGGAAATCGCAAACCGTTGCGTTCGAAGTGAAAATGGATCCCCGCGTCCAAACCTCGGCGGAAGATCTGCGCAAGCAGTTCGATCTCATGATCAAAATGCGCGACCGCCAGGACGAGATGAACAAGGCCGTCCTGGGCATTCGCGATTTGCGCGCGCAGTTGCAGGCTCTCGAAAAGCGCATCGGCTCTGAAGACGCCTCAAAATCTCTCGTCGCAACCTCCGCCGACCTGCGCAAGAAAATCAGCGCCATCGAAGAAGTACTGGTCCAGGTCAATTCGAAATCCAGTGAAGACCAGGCCAACTATCCGACGATGCTCAACAGCAAATTCGCCCTGCTGCAAAATCTGGTGGACAGCGCCGACGCCGCTCCCACGGCTGCGGAAGCCGCTGTCTTCGCCGACCTCGATCAACGCCTCGAAACCCAGCTGGCTAAATGGCGCGAAGCCCTCTCGAAAGATTTAGTCGCCTTGAACGAAGCCATGCGCAAAAACAACGTGCCATTCGTAGCCCCGGCGGCCAGTCCGGCACGATAGAGGATCGCACGCGTAGCCTTTGCGTGAGTGCCCCTCCCGGCGCCATTTCGACCGTCATGCTGTGCATTTTTCTCGGCTGAAATTTCCGTTGCAGAACAAATCAACGGCCAAGCGCGCGTCCAAGCGGCGCCGCCCAATGCGAAAGGTGATTCAACGACTTCGTATCCGTGGCATCCAGATGCAACGGCGTCACCGAAACCGTCCCATCAAAAATCGCCGCATAATCTGTATCCGGCTCGACGTCTCGGTCAATCCTTTGCTCGTACAACCAGAAATAAATTCGTCCCCGCGGATCTTTTCCTTCATGCAACTGGTTCCGCGTAATCTTCTTCGACTGCCGCGTAAACTTAACGCCGCCGCTCCACGGCTCCGGCACATTCACGTTCAATAGCACCTGGTCCGGCAATCCTTCTTTCAAAATGAGTACCGCTGCTTCCCGGGCCACCCGTGCCGCCGCTTCAAAGCTCACTTTCGGCGCCTTTGAGCAAAGCGACATCGCCACCGCGGGAATGTGATGCAGAGCCGCTTCCCGCGCCGCTCCGACGGTCCCCGAGTAATACGCATTTTCACCCAAATTGGCCCCGTGATTGATCCCGGAAATCACCAGGTCCGGTTTCTCTGTCAAAAGTTTGTGCAGCGCCACAATCACGCAATCCGCCGGCGTCCCATCAATCGCCCACTCGCGCTCTCCGAACTGATTGCAAACAATCGGCTGCCGCAATGTCAGCGACTGCGCCTTTCCGCTCTGCTCGGTGCTGGGCGCCACAATGCTCACGTCCGCAAATCCCGCAAACGCAGCCGCCAGCACGCGCAACCCTTCCGCGTGAATTCCATCGTCATTCGTCAAAAGTACGTGTTTCATGAACTGTTTTCGGTGGGACCAAAAGAAAATGGTCGGGACGCCCGGATTTGAACCGGGGGCCTCACCCACCCCAAGGGTGCGCGATACCAGGCTTCGCTACGTCCCGACCGACTACGGCGAAGTGAGCTTTACAGCTTTATCAGGCTATCACTTGCGTTCGAGGAGCGTCAAGAAACCGCGCAAACTATCCCGCAGGTCTAGTAGCATTTTGCGGCTGAGCAGCTGCGCCGCGCCTTCTGACGAAGCTGCGCCAACGCCCGCGCCATTACCAGCCCCGCCGTCGTTTTCGCCGGAAACCGCACTCCCGCCCGCGCCATTCGCTTCGCGCAAATGGCGCCGCGCGCCTGCGATCGTGAAACCTTCGTCGTAGAGCAGCCGTTTGATCCGGAGCACCATATCCACATCTTCTTGCCGGTACAAACGGTGTCCGCTGGAACTCTTCACCGGCTCCAGCATGGGAAATTCGGTCTCCCAATAGCGCAGCACAAACGGCTTCAAGCCAGTCAGCCGGCTCACTTCTCCGATGCGAAAAAAACCCTGTTCGCTTGTCGTTTGTGTCGCGGTCGCAGTGCCAGGCATCTCGAATTCCTGTCCGAGGGGGGACGCGGCTATCGTAGCAGATTTTTTCGCGCCGGTACGGGCCTGCTCTTATTCCTTCTCACGCTCACGCCGAGGCCGGCCATCGCGCTTTCGCAATCTCTGTACAAACCTCACTGGCGTCCCCACAAACGCCCATTTCTCCCGCACCTGATTCTCCAAAAATCTCTCATAACTGAAGTGCATCTTTTCCTTCTGATTCGTAAAAAGCAAGAAAGTCGGCGGCGCCGTCTTCGCCTGCGTAATGTAATAAATCCGCACCGGCCGCGCCTTTGGCGTCGTCCCGCGCTGCAAATCCACGTCTTCTTTGAGCCACCGGTTCAATTCGGGAGTGGTAATATGCATCCGCCGCGCCGCTGCCACTTCATCAATCAAGGGATAGAGCTTGTTCGCCCGCTCCCCAGTCTTCGCCGAAAGAAACACAATCGGCGCATAACTCAAAAACTTCAATTTCCCGCGAATCATCTTCTCGTAATCGAAAAGCAATTTCCCCGCATCGAAATCCTCTGGCCGGTGTCTTTCTCCCGGCCCTCGCTTCGCCTTGCCCTTGGCGCTGTCCGCATCCCGCGCAGCAGCATTCCGCGCCGCCACCACCGCCAAATCCCACTTGTTCACCACAATAATCACCGACCGACCGGACTCCTCCGCATAGCTTGCAATCTGCGCATCTCCTTGCGTCACTCCCTGCTCGCCGTCCACCACCAGAAGCGCCACGTCGCACCGCTCAAGCCCGCGCCGCGCCATCACCACGCTCAATTTTTCAGCCACCAGCGTCGTCTTGCCCTTGCGCCGAATCCCAGCCGTATCCACAAACCGGTACGTATGGCCTTCGCGCGTCACTTCTGTATCCACGTTGTCCATGGTGGTCCCGGGAATCGGCGAAACAATGGAACGCTCTTCGCCCACCATGCGATTCAACAAAGTGGATTTGCCCACATTGGGCCGGCCGATGATCGCCACTTCGACCGCATTCTCCTGCTTGGCTTCCTCTTCGGACTCCACAACATCCACTTCCGCCAAAGCCGCGTCCAAAAGATCGTCCACGCCGGTCCCATGCTCCGCGGCAATCGGAAATACCGGCGCTCCCAGCGAATGAAACTGCGCCGCATTCGACTCCTGCGAAGCCGAATCCACTTTGTTCACGGCAACTACAAACGGCTTTCCGGTAGTCCGCAAAAGACGTGCCAATTCCTGATCCAAGGGAGTGATTCCCGCATGGCTGTCCACCACAAGAACAAGCAAGGCGGCCTTCTTGATCGCCACATGCGCCTGTCGCAAAATCTCCTGGGGAATCAGTGCTTTGTCGTCCGGCACAATTCCGCCGGTATCCACAATCTCCAAGGCCCGCCCGCGCCATTCCGCCTTCCCATAGATGCGGTCGCGCGTAATCCCCGGCTCGTTCGTAACGATCGAGCGCCGTGTCCCCGTCAAACGGTTAAAAAGCGTGGACTTGCCCACATTGGGCCGTCCAACAATCACCAGCGATGGAAGTGCTTGGGTCATGGAATAGAGTATTCGCGCAAGCCGCCGCAGACAGTCGAGAATCGCAACCGCGGCGCAACTCTCAACTCTACCGCATCAAGCCCCGCATCCCTAACGTTAGACACTCCCAAAAAGCGAAAGCGCCCCGACATAAACAAAACTGTCGAGGCGCTTCCGGAAGTGATTTGTTAAGCCTGACGCAGCCGTTAGAAAATAATCTTTCCAACCAGTTGGATGTTGCGTGCTTCCCCAGGACCGATTGCAGGGGCCCCGTTGAAGTCGCCGATGGTGTCCGTCACCGTTCCGAACCCGCCCGCGCCCGTGCACACGCCCGTCGTCAGGTTAGGCGAGCAATTGCTGTTCACCGACCCCACGCCCGACGCGAAATTGATCCGGTTGAAGAGGTTAAACACATCCGCTCGCAACTGGATTCTCACCCGCTCTGTGACTTGAATGTTCTTGATGAACGACAAATCCACATCGCTGAAGCCCGGTCCCGCGAACTTGTTGCGTGAGAGGTCGCCGATACCGGCTGCGCACGTCCCCACGCCCGGCTCGCAGAATGCATCCGGGTTCCACCACTGAACGCCGGGAATGCTCGACGTGAAGCTGTGGCTGACTCCCGCATAGGGATTCCCAATGAGGTTCAGTCCAAGCAGCGTTTCGTCGGAGGGTTGTCCACTGTGCCAGTTCATGACGCTGCTGAGCTGCCAGCCGTTGAAGATTCGCTGCGACCATCCGGAAGTTGCCCACGGCGCCTTCGGAACGTCATACGTCAAGGCCACCGTGAAGAGATTCCGCGTGTCGAAATCGCTGTTCCCATAATCCAGCTTGGGGTCCGTGTAGTCGGTCAGGATCGCGCCGCGATACTCGCTTACCTCGTCCAGCGCGTGCGACCAGGTATATGCAACCTGCGATGTAAGTCCGTGCCACGACCGCAGCCGGAAGGTGGTTTGCAGTGAATTGTAGTTCGATGTGCCGATGGTATTGAGCTGCAACACGTTGCCCACGTTGGGATATTCTGTATTGAGTGGCCCGAAAAGCGGATTCGTGATCCCCCCCTGAGCCGGGTTGATGTTGCTCACGATGTTGAGCTTTCGTCCTTCGCTTCCCACATAACCAACCTGTAGAACTCCGAAGTTGCCGAAGCTCTTCTCCACTTGCAGGTTGAAGTTGAAGAAATACGGCGTCCGGAAATTCGGGCTCACCGAGTACACGCCATATAGATTCGCTCCCGTCGTGTAGTCGGGATTTCCGCAATTGTCGGTTGCGGACTGCGTGGCGACGTTCAGGGTCGAGCAGGTCCTCACGCCGGGGAAAATCGAAGCCCCCCCGGTTTGCACCGCGTCCCAGTTGTAGCCGCTCAGGCTATACGTCGAAACCGGATTGGCCCCCACAGGATTGCCTTCAATTCCTTGCGGCGCTGCCACCGGCGGACGGAAATCCAGGAACGGGTTCAGGTTGATTTGATCGTAGAACACGCCGAAACCGCCGCGCACCACCACGTCCCCCTTGGGAGTCGGTTGGTACGCGAAGCCCAGGCGCGGCGCGAAATGATCTTTTCCAGGGTTGAACAGCGGATGGCTGCCATTCTGAATGACAAATCCTGTCCCGGGAATGAAGTTCGCGATGTCATTGCCGTTATCGCCCATCGGCCCGAAGTATTCGTAGCGCACCCCGTAATTGACGGTAAGTCTCTTGTTGATTTGCCAGGAGTCTTCGAAATAGGCGTTGAACGCGGTCACGTGAACAAATCGCTCCGGGTTTCCAACGGCAATGGTCGAGCCGCAGAGGTCGCCATCGGCGATATGCGTGGCATCGCAGGCAGACACATCGCCAGCAAGAAAGTCGGCCAGCGAGCAAAGGACAGGGTTGTCCGTGCAGGTCGTGCTCCCCGCCCAGGGGCCCGCGGTGCCATCGAAAACAAATTGACCCGTTCCGCGCCGGTGATAAAACTCATCCAGCGTCGCACGCCGCACTTCCGCTCCGTACCGGAACTGGTGCGCTCCGAACGTCTGCGAAACGACGTCGGTTATGTGCCAGGTCAGGTCGCTTCGGCCTTCCGGCGGCGTCAGTCCCACCTGTTCAAATCCACCGGACCCGCCTGATGAGGGCGGGGCAATAACTATGTTCGGCGCCCCCAGAATGTACTGCCCGTGGTTGGTCGCGTCCGGGCTCAGGTAAAGGCCTAGCGCTTTCGTGTCGAAGCTGTTGTTGTTGTCGTGAAATAGCTGGTTGAAATAGTTGGCGCCGAAAAGCAGTTGATTGGTGATTGTGTTTGTCAGCGTCGAGTTGAGAACCGCTGAGTAATTGAATACATGAATGGGCGCTACTTCAAAGTAGTAGTCCAGGTTTGAGCTTGCCGTTCCAAGGGCCGGGCTGCCTCCCAGAGGCGCCGTTTGGCTTCCCTGGCCGCCGAACGCGCGCAAGTAGAGGTGGTGCTTCGAGCTGATCTCGTAGTCCACCCTGGCCACGCCGTTGTAGCTATAGCCGGTTTCCGCGCTGGGGCTGAAGAAGTTATTCGTCGTTCCTGCCAGGCTTCCGATTACATTCTGCGGCCACAATCCATTGGGGCCAATGAGGTTGCTCGACACGGTGCTTTCGGGGACGCTATACGTATTTAACACTCCCAAAGCTTGCGTGATCCACGCATTGGATGGCTCCGTGGCTATGCCGGAAAGTCCGAAGATGAACTGCTGTTTTTCGTAGTTCGCAAAAAAGAAGAGCTTGTTCTTGCGGATGGGTCCGCCAAGAGAGAATCCGTAATTTTCGTTGCGCTCGGGCGGTGCTTTGGGAACCTCCGGACTCGGCGAAAAGAATGGCGAAGGATCGCCAAACGCTTCGTTGCGGTTGTAGTAGTACGCCGAACCATGAAAATCGTTGCCGCCGGATTTGGTAACCACGTTGACCGTGCCGCCGGCGTTTCGTCCGCCTTCCGGGCCCGAGGAGGTCTGCGCCGAGAATTCCGTAACCGAGTCGATGGGAAGCACTACGCCGGCAATTCCCGAAACTCCGCCCTGATTGACCGCCGGAATGTTGTGCCAGAAATCGTTATTGTCCACGCCGTCGATCTGCCAGTTGATTTGATTCGGACGTGTTCCATTGAGCGAGCCGAACCCGCCGACGTTGTAGCCTCCAAAGCCGGGCTCCACGGAAATCATTTGCGTGAAGTCGCGTCCGTTCAGCGGCATGTTCTGCACGATGTCTTCGTTGATCGTCATCGTTTGCGTCTGCGTCGTGGTGTCCAGCGCCAGAGCCGCCGCCGAGACTTCCACCGTGGTGGCCTGCGCCTGCATGGTCAGCTTGACGGGCAGCGTATAAATCGTTCCCGCCACGACTTCGACTTTATCCACCGCGTACGGGGGGAATCCCGGCGCCGTTACCGTGACTTTGTAAAATCCCAGCGGAATGTCTTGAAATGAAAACTGGCCGTCGTTGGTAGTCACGGCGTTGTGGTCAATCCCAGTGGCTGCCTCCGTTGCTTTTACTTGCGCATTAGGAACAACCGCTCCCGATGGATCCGTCACCGTTCCGTTGATAGCCCCACGGAATGTCTGCGCAAATCCGGGCAGCACGACGAGCGCGAGCGCAATCGCAGCCACCCCGAATCGTAATAGTGCCTGCCAGAATTCCCCGGCTTTTCTTCTTCTATCCTGCATAAAAACACCCCTCCTCAGTCAAATTCCTCGGCAATTTATTAAATTGGCCACTCCCCGATTAGGCTATAAGTAACACCCTTCCATATTGGACTGTCAATCCAAACTTTTCGATTTGATGGGCCTGAAGATTGAATCATTTGAAATTCTTTCACCCCCTATATCCCTCCGCGCACCTGGTTGTGGTGAAATTGGAAGATGAAGCGGATTGTCATTCTTGGTCCGGGGGCGTCTGGCAAATCAACACTCGCACGGCGGCTTGGCGAGATGACTGGCCTGCCTGTCATCGAGCTGGACAAGATCTTCTGGAAGCCCGGCCTTGTTCCGACGTCACGCCTTGAATGGGAGAAGATTCAGCACGCCCTGGCCGAGAGAAGCCACTGGATTATGGACGGTGATCTTGGTCCCTATGATGCGGTGGAAGTTCGGCTGGCTGCGGCGGACGCGATTGTCTTCCTCGATTTTTCAGTGTTAAGGTGCGCCTGGAGAGCGCTCTGCCGATCACGCGAAAGGCTGGATTTCTGGCTCTGGCTGCTACGATTTCGGCGCCGCAGCCGTCCTCTGCTGATGAGAGCGATCACCGAACATGCCGCCAACGCCAAGCTCTTTATCCTACGAACTCCCGCCGCGTTAACCCGGTTCACAGCGGAGATCGCCGGAAAGTGCCAGCCAACGATTTAACTGGTGTAGGGCAGGTTATTGCTGCGCATCTCCGTTCTGCCACTTCATTTCTGGTAGAGTGCTGAACACAGACGAGATAGCCCCCTTTCGCGATATTGCTATTTGCGAATTTCGTGTAAGTTTTCGGGGCTCGCGTGCGTACTAGTCTATGGAACCGCTGAGACCAGGCCCGATGAGCGTGCCCGGAATGACGGAGACCACGGATGCTGTTGCCCGGGCTCGTGCAGGGGATAACGACGCCTGGGGCCAGCTCTATAAGGATTTTGCCCCGGCTATCTTCCGCTTTTGCAGGAGGGCTCTGCCCACGCGGGAAGACGCTGAAGATGCGACCATGGATATTTTCATCAAGCTTCAGAAGAATCTGAGCCAGTACGACGAGACTCGATCCTTCTCTGCCTGGCTTTACCGCGTGGCGGCAAACCATTGTTGGGACATCCTCCGGCGGCGCAAAATACGCCAGGACAAAGAGACCGAAGATGTGGACGAGGTGCCTCTGGAGCACCCCGATCCGAACCAGTTGGACAGGTTGATTGAGCAGAAGACCAGCGAGGAAGTGCGCAGCGCCCTCGGCAAGATGAACGCGCGGGCACGTATGGCGCTGGTGATGAGGTATTACTCGGACATGAGTTATGACGAAATCGCCGATGCGCTCGGAGTGCGGCGCGCCTTCGTGGGCGTCGTACTGCTGCGCGCGCGGCATGAGCTTCGCCAGGCGCTGGAGGGAAAGACGGCGCTGGCTGCGGGAGGGACCTCGTGAGCGAACCTGCAAACCCGGTTACGCCAGAATCACCGGGCGGGACGATGGACCATCTGGACGAAATGACTTGCCTGCTCTATGCCGAGCGGCAACTGGACCGTGCACGCGCGCAAGCGGTTTCCGCGCACGCGCAGGAGTGCGCGGCCTGCCGGACCTTGCTCCGGGCGCTGGAGCGCGAATCGCGGTTGCTGACACGTGCCATGCTCGAGGAAGACGAACCCCTGCCTTCGCGGATTGCGGCACTCCACGAACAGGCACGCAAGTCCTTTGGATGGATTTGGGGCCTGGTTTTTGGCCTGGCGGCGTCCGGCGTCTACGCCCTTTATACCCAGCTCGTGGAACCCTGGCAGGCACGTCTGGAACAAGCCGGGTTTGGCGGCACAAGCTTACTCAGCCTGATGATTTTTCAGGGCGCCTTTTGGAAAGGATGGCAATCGATGCTCACACTTCTCGAGGTACTGGCGATGCTCACCGTGGCTGGATCCGCTGTGATTGTCTTCCGGCGGCGCTTGCGGCGCGGTTCGGCGTTGGCGCTGGTGCTTGCGGGATTGTGTGCGGCGCTGGCAATTCCCGCGCCGGCTTCTGCAACGGAATTTCGCAAGGGCGATACGCTCGAGGTTACAAAGGATGAAGTTATCAAGAGCGACTTGTTCATGACCGGGGCGCGCGCGCGGATTGACGGCACCGTCGAAGGAGACCTCTTTTTCTTCGGCCAAAGCATTGATATCAATGGACATATCAAAGGTGATGCGATTATTTTCGGACAGTCCGTTCGCATCAGCGGGCAGGTGGATGGCAACGTCCGGTCGGCCACGAATAATGTCACCATCACCGGCCAAGTAACCCGGAACGTGCTTACTTTTGGCGAGGTTGTGAACCTGGATTCGGCCGGCAAGGTTGGCGGCAGCCTGACGGCCTTTGCGGCAGGTCTGGGAGTCGACGGCCACCTGGGCCGTGACCTGTTAGCCTTTTCGGGAAACACCATAATTTCCGGGGACGTCGGAGGTGGCATTCAGCTGAGGGGCGACAGCATGTCCATAGGTTCAACGGCGCAAGTGGGAGGCCCGATCAAGTTTGAAGGCGAAAAACCCGCTACCGTCGCTTCCGGGGCGAAACTGGCCTCGCCTGTGGAATTCACCAAGCACGTTCATGAGTCGCGATATAAAGAGGGCCATTACTATGTGTGGCGCGTCATCTGGACGGCCGCTTTTGTGCTGCTTGGGATGGTACTGTTCCTGCTGCTGCCGAGATTTGCCGCGGACGCCGTCAGCGCCGGCGAGCGTGTGGGCGCTCCTCTTGGGCTGGGCCTGCTGGTGCTGCCGGGCGTTCCGATTGCGGCCGTCATTGCGTGCATTACGGTGGTGGGGATACCTCTGGGATTAATGACGATTGGGCTTTGGCTGCTGGTGATGAATTGCGCGGAGATTGTGGTGGGCGCGGTGATCGGCAGCTGGATTATGGGAAAGACGAGCGATACGTGGGGGCTGATCGGAAGGATGGCGGTGGGGTTTGTGATTGTGCGGGTCATTTATACTCCGATCGAGCAGATCCATGTGATTGGCTGGCTGGTCGGGCTGGGAATCGTGATGTGGGGCACCGGAGCGATTGCGATCGCGCTCTATGGACGGCTGCAGCCAAAGATGGCCACCATTCCTGTGGCCGGTCCGATGCCGCCGATTGCTACGCCAGTCGGTGGAGTGCAGCCAGCGTAGGCCAGTGTTGTTGATTTGCCCCCACTTGCCTTTTCGTAAGTGTTGATTAGAAAGACTTTAGATCTCTTGTAAGTCGTCCAGAATCAACACTTACAGGGGTTTATTTAAGTTAAGTGTTGATTCTAAAGCGGTTCCGTAAGTAGTAGCAGGCACAAAAGAAGAACGGGGGGGAGCATCCTTGGATGCTCCCCCCCGTTGCCTTTTGCGGAGGCGGAGAAATTTAGTGAGTGCGCACCTTTGCCGCCAAGAGTGGATATAGGGCGTTGCTATTAGGGTTCAGAAGAAGAGCGCGGATAGAGGCGTTGTTCACTCCGGATAAGCCGCTGAAACCAGTGATGTTGTCATAGGCCGTCTTTGGATAGGTCTGAACGACAAGTGAAAGATCAAATGGACCAGCGAAGGATGGAGAGCCGAGCGTAAACGTTGTGCCGGAAGGGTTCTGGACCGCTCCTCCGATGCTGGAATAGCGAAGCAAGAGGCGTGTCGGATTCGTGATGCTGGTATTTACGTCGCTGACTGTACCGCCCTGAATCATAACGGTTTGGCCGAGAACCAGATCCGCCTGACTCTGGAAGCCAGGGTTTGCGGTGTCGAGTATCCCGAGCTCCTTTGGATCCACAAAATAGGTTTCGGCGCCGTTCAGATTGACGATAACGGTGGAGCTGACGATAAAGTTGGACGTACCCATCCCGTTGCCAAGGGCGATCTTAAACTGATTGTTTGAAGGAGGGGAAATGATGACGCCTTCCAATTCGTTGACGGCAGGGACGGGGTCGAGAAATTCAATTTCGTTGGCGGTAAGTGGAAAAGTGCTAGAGGTGGTGTTGACGATACCGTCAATGCTGACGTTTTGACCGACGGCGAGGCAGCTTATAGTAGCCGGCTGGGGGCAAATGGTAAAAGGATCGTCGAATTCGTCCGTGGAGGCAATGTTGAAGGTGCGGGCTTCGGACTCAAACGAGGAGACGGTAACGGTGCTGGAAGTAACGGCTGTCACGACGCCGGTAAAGTTGTCCATGGTATCAATGGCGGAGGACTGGCTGGAGGTAGTGGGTAGAGCGATCACCGTGATGGCGCCGGTCTGAGTGAAATCAAAGGTGATGCCGTCGGCTCCGGCAGTGGTGACGGCTTTGCTGAGGTCAAAGTTGATGCGAATGCCCCCGATGGACGCAGCGGAAGGGGTATAGGTAATGGGCACAGTAACGCTATTCGAGGAGAAACCAGGGACAGTATTTGGGATCTGGCAAACGGTGCCGGGGGAGCAGGCATTAGCCCCGGAAAACAGGGTGGCGTTCGTGTTGTTGTAAATATAGCCGAACAGCGGTGCGTTAAATTGCACTTGAAGGCTGGTGTAGCTGGTGGTTGCGAGAGTCGCATGGCTCATGTAGACGGAATCGGTCTGCATGCGCACGAAATCGGGGTCGACAACTCCATTAGTGCCGCCAAGGGAAACAGCAACGCCCTCGGAGTTCGTGATGCTGACGCCCCCAATTGGCCAGTTGAGAGAAGCGAAAGAGAAAGTCGAAGAGGGAGTCGAGGTAAGGAGGACATTGACGAACTGGGTCCCAGTGCCGCCGCCACCTCCGCCCCCGCTGCTGCTCGAAAACTCGTGATAGCAGGATGCCAAGGCGAAGGCCGGCACTAAACTCAGCAGAAGAAGAGACTTATAGGATTTCATCCGGTACCCCACATTCGATAAGAGTTGCGTCGCGAAGCCCGTTTTGACCGAACAGGCCTCGCCCCCAGATTCAATCTAACCCTCTGAAGTAAAGTAATGGGACTTCAAAACCAAGCTGGTGCCCAAGTACTAAATGTACCGTGGAGCACGGCGCGGGTTGACCGGGCGTGCAGCACGTACCTGTACCTACCCGCCAACAATAGGCGTTTTGCCGTACAGACCTGCATCGGAAAGCCGAGGTATCGTATCGAGCAAAGTTTGCGAATCGTTAGTAGAGTAGTTGCTCCACTCCATGCCTACCGCCCCTGCCCAAGACACAAACGGTTCTACTTTGCCGGGCGCACTATCTGCTTCGAGCAAAAAGTATCTGCCGTGGCTGGTGGCAGTGGCTTTTTTCATGGAGTCGCTGGACACGACGATTCTGAATACCGCGGTGCCGGCGATTTCGGAGGCGCTGAAGGTGACGCCCCTGAGCATGAAATCCGTGCTGGCGAGCTATACGCTGAGCCTGGCGGTATTTATTCCGATCAGCGGATGGATGGCGGACAAGTTTGGAACGAGGAGAGTGTTTGCCTCGGCGATCGGGATTTTTACGCTAGGGTCGTTTCTTTGCGGAATATCGAGCAATATCCATTTGCTGGTGGGGTGCAGGATTCTGCAGGGCGTCGGCGGAGCGATGATGGTGCCAGTGGGCAGGCTGACGCTGGTGCGTGCGTTCGCTAAATCCGACCTTATACGGATCATGAGTTTCGTGGCCATTCCGGCGTTGATTGGTCCCATGCTGGGTCCGATCGCCGGCGGACTGATTGTCGGCTACCTGCACTGGCGAGTCATTTTTTTCGTAAACATTCCGATTGGAATCGCCGGGCTACTGATGGTTTTCATCCATTTGCCGGACTATCGAGAAGAAAAAACGCCCCGGCTGGATATTGTGGGGCTGATTCTATTCGGATCGGGGATCGCGCTGCTGTCGTACGTGCTGGAGATATTCGGCGAGCACACTTTGAGCCCCGCGGAAATGGCCGGCCTGCTGGTGGTTTCCGTCGCGCTTCTCGCAGGGTACGGACTGCATGCCTCCCAGACGGCGTTCCCTTTGCTGCGGCTGAGCTTGTTTCGCATTCGGACGTTCAGCGCCGCGGTGAGCGGCAATTTCTTTACGCGCCTGGGAATCGGCGGAGTGCCTTTTCTGCTGCCGCTGCTTTACCAGGTAGGATTGGGATTTACGCCCATTCAGTCCGGACTGTTGATCATGCCGCAGGCCGTTGCTTCGATGAGCACGAAGTTTCTTTTGCCCAAAATTCTGAACCGCATTGGATACCGCGGCGTGCTCATTTCCAACACCGTGATCCTGGGACTGCTGCTTCTGCTTTTCGGGACGATTGGGGTGCGGACGCCAGTCTGGCTCATTGTAATGCAGGCTTTCTGTTACGGCGCTTTCACATCGCTCCAATATACGAGCATGAACACGCTGGTGTACGCGGACGTCACGGAAGAGCAGGCAAGCAGCGCCAGCTCGATTGCGAGCACCGTGCAGCAGATGTCCATCAGTTTTGGAGTGGCGACGGCGGGCCTGGCTACGGTATTTTTCATTCCGCATCGCGCGCATACCAATTCGCAGGAGATGATTAGCGGTATTCACAAAGCTTTTCTTGCTTTGGGGTGCCTCACCATTTTGTCGGCGATTACTTTTCACAGATTAAAGAGGGGGGACGGCAACACGGTGAGCCAGCACAAGGCGATTCACACGGAATGACGGGTAGATTGCGGGAAAGACGGAGTTGGCTTGCGCTGGCACGATTTGAGCAGCGCTGTAGGATATTAAGCGCGGGGACGGTGAGGCGGGCATGAAAGCCAAAGATTTTCGAAGGATTGCGCTGAGCATGGAAGGCGCGGAAGAGGGTTCGCACATGGGCAACCCGGACTTTCGCGTGGGAGGCAGGATTTTTGCAACGCTGGCGTCGGAGAAGCAAGGCTACGGGAACTTGATGCTTACGCCGGAGCAGCAAGCGGCGTTTGTGGAGGAGATGCCGCAGCTTTTTCTGCCTGTCGGCGGAGGATGGGGAAGAAACGGGGCGACTCATATTCGGTTGGCGGCGGCGAATGAAGATTTGCTGGAAGGGGCGTTACGCACGGCGTGGAAGCTGCGGACGGAAAAGAATGCGAAGTCCGGCAAGAAAAGCAAAGAGCCCGCCGGCCCGAGGCGGATGACAAAGTCTCCGCGCAAAAAGCGATAATGGCTGCTCGCAGCCGCCGTTGTGCGAGCACTGATAGCTGCTTCTGCCCAAAGTGATTCGAATAACATCCGTCTCTCTGGAATGAATGGCACCCGTGATTGAGCTTATGTTGGCTCTTTTCAGGCTGGCACAGGAGCGCAGAAGATCATGAAAATAGAAGTCTGGCAGCTGCGATGGGAGTTGTTGAACATTGCCGCTGCCGTGGTGCTGCTGTCGCTTGGCGCGGTGGCCATCGTGCTTTTTCTTTCGCGGCGCAAGATACGTGAACTGACGCTGATTTATTTCGGATTGTTCAGCATTTTGTACGGGCTCCGGCTGCTCACTACATTGCAAACGATCCAGTTCAGCCTGGAGTTTTCGCCGACGTTCTGGCTGTATTTGAACTGGGTGATCACCGGGACGATTATTCTTCCGTTTGGACTCTTCCTCCATCAGGTGGCCACCGAACGATTCCGTCGATTCTTTGGCTGGCTGATTGTTTTTCAGGCTGCTTTTGCGGTATGGGCGATTCTAGGGGCTGCGTTGCGAGTCAGTCTCAAAACGTTGTTTCTTTCGAATAACCTAATGGTACTGATAATTTTTTTGACCAGCGCATTGTTTCTGGTTTTCGGCCCGCGTCCTGCTGGTCGCCGCAAACCGGTCAGCAGGCAAATGCTGGTGTTTATCACCGGTTTTTTGATCTGGGTGTTGTTCATTTTGCAAGCAAACCTGCTGGGACTGAAAATTCTGAGTGGCCTCAACGTGGAGTTTGTCGGATTCCTGGTTTTCGTTGGCTGCTTGGGATATGTGACGGCGTCGCTGAGCTTCGCCAAGGAAGAGAGCCTCTTAAACCTGAATAAGGAGCTGGAGATTGCGCGGCAAATACAAGCTTCGACCTTGCCGAAAGAGGTGCCGCGGATAGCGGGGCTGGAAGTTGCAGCGCGGTATGTGCCGATGAGTGCTGTGGCTGGAGATTTTTATGATTTTCTTGCGGTAGATGAGCGAAGGGTTGGGATTCTTGTTGCGGACGTTACGGGGCATGGCGTGCCCGCGGCACTGATTGCTTCGATGCTGAAGGTGGCGTTTGCAGGGCAAGCGGAGAATGCGAAAGAGCCGGCAAGGGTGCTTGCGGGATTGAACCGGGCGCTTTGCGGGAAGTTCGAGGAGCACTTTGTTACGGCGGCGTATGTTTTCCTGGATTTGGAGAAGGGGCTGATGCGCTACGCCGGGGCGGGGCATCCGCCGCTTTTGCTGGCTCCGCGCGCGAAGAAGGAAGTGCGGTCGATTGAGGAAAATGGGTTAATGCTGGGGTTATTTCCTGAGGCGGAGTACGCGAGCCTGGAGATTGCATTGCAAACTGGAGACCGTTGTTTGCTGTATACGGACGGCTTGTTCGAGGCCATGAATGCGGGGCAGGAGGAGTTCGGGAAGGCGCGGCTGGCGCAGTTTCTGAATAGCCATAGAGGGGATTCTGCCGCGCGATTGACGGCAGCGCTGCTTGAGGAGATCGGGCGGTGGTCGGGTCATACGGAGGGGCGGAGGCAGGAGGATGACATTACTTTGTTGGTGCTAGATTTTTGAGGGGAAAAGATAAGGAATCGAATTTTTTGAACTGAGGAAGTGGCGAGTGGCTAGTGCCGAGTGACGAGAAAGTTTTTTGAATAAAAAGTGGCGAGCGATGACTTGGCGAGCAATTTTCTAACCGCGCGAAAAGTAGCGCACGATTAGGGCTATGGATTGGCCGACCACGACTATGTGGATCAGGAGTTGCATGGTGAAGGATGTTGGATTGAAAGGCCTGCGGCCGATGGCGGACATGGGGATTACGGCGAGATTCATGAAAAGGTGAACCAGGATGCCGAAGAGTGCGCCGGAGATTATGGCGTGGTCGATGAGGAAAGGAACGAAGCGGCTGGCAGTGTAGAAGACGGCTGAGGCTGTGAGCGCTATAAGAAAGTGCAGACTCAGGCCCAACAGAGCGATTTTCATGCCTCCCTTGAAGGCGTCGGGGCCGAGGATTCCGCTGGCGATAAACTGAAACAGACGCACAAAGTGACCTTTGGAGATGGCGAGGGCGCTGAGGCCGTCGAGCGTGCCGCAGATTGCGCCGGCGGTGAGGATTGCCTGCGCGGCGTGGAGAAGAGTGTCGGGCGAGGAAGTGGTGGTCATCGGAGTGGTGCTCATGATAGTGGATTTTGGCATTGGTGGCGGCGGGTGTCGCTCAGTTTTGGACGATGGAGAGCAGGTTTGGATGACTATTTGAACGCGAGCGAGCGTTACGGCGCCGAACTCATCCTTACAAAGATGGCCCTACAAGGGCATGCCGGAATGATGAGAGGCGGTGTGATATTGTTACGGAATCGTGATGCCGACTGGCATGCATGTTTGCTGTAGTTTCATCGAATGAGCGACGGAGAAGGTCAATTTTCTGGCTAGAAAAGCTGCCAAATCGATGAGGAGTACAGAAGAGACGGGGCGCAGCTCGCTGGCGCGTGACGAGGAAGAGGTGTTTGTTGCGGAGGCGGCTTCCGGTGTGGCTTCGGCAGCTTCTGATCCAATTCCAGAAAAACCTTCGATGCGGGATGTGTTTGGTCCGGGAGGATTTCTCGAACGGTGCATGATTGGCGGTTACGAGCACCGGCGCGCGCAATTGGAAATGGCGGAGATGGTGCACGACGCGTTCGAAACGCATCATCACGCGATTTTGGAAGCGGGGACAGGTACAGGGAAGACGCTGGGATATCTGGTGCCGGCGATTTGCAGCGGGCGGAGAGTGGTGATTTCCACCGCGACGAAATCCCTGCAGGAGCAATTGTTTCAGAAGGATATTCCATTTTTGCAGAAACACTTTGCGCCGAATTTGAAGGTGGCGGTGATGAAGGGGCGCTCGAATTTTTTGTGCGTTGAGAAGATGAATCACATGGCGGACCAGGCGCTGCTGAAGGGGATGGATGAGCTGGACGCGTTTCAGCAGATCAAGCAATGGGCGAAGCTGACGGAGACGGGCGACCGAGCGGAGCTGACGTTTTTGCCGGATGATTCGGAGTTGTGGTCGCGGCTGGATGCGCGGCGGGATACTTGCATGGGGCAGAAGTGTCCTTCGTTTAATCCGTGTTTTGTTACGGGGATGCACCAGCGGGCGAAGGACGCGGATTTGATTATCGTGAACCACCATTTGTTTTTTGCGGATTTGGCTTTGAAGCAGGACGATTTTGGGAGCATTTTGCCGGAGTATTCGGCGGTTGTGTTTGATGAAGCGCACGAGATGGAAGATGTCGCCAGCGATTATTTCGGGCGGCAGATTTCGAATTTCCGGTTTGACGAGTTGGCGCGGGATGCGGATCAGACTTTGCGGTTGCTGCATTTGGGCACCCCTGGGTTGTTGCGAAAGACGCAGAGAATTCGCGAGAGGAGCCGCGCGTTTTTTGACACGTTTCCTCCGCGGGATGGGAGATATCCGTTTTCGCGCGCGGAGCGGGAGGCGTTTCTCGAGCAGAACCGCGAGGCTTATGATGATTTGGCGTCCGCGCTGAAGGGATTTGAGACGGAATGCGCGGCGATGACGCAGAAACCGGAAGAAGTTTTGCGGATTGCCCGGCGGAGTTTTGAGATACGGCAGGAGTTGTCATTTTTGTTCGAATCGAATGAGAAGAATTTTGTGTATTGGTATGAGCGGAGGAACAAGGGAGTGTTTTTGGCGGCCACGCCGATCGATGTGAGCCAGATTTTGCGCGAGCGGCTTTTTGAGCAGTTCGATACGGTGGTGCTGACTTCGGCGACGTTGACGGTGGAAGGGCGGTTTGAATTTATTCGCAGCCGGCTCGGTTTGGATCACGCGAAAGAGCGGGCTTTGCCGCCGGAGTTTGATTATCCAGAACAGGCTTTGCTTTATTTGCCGGCGGGGATGCCGGACGTGCGGAATCCGGGATATGCGGCGAAGGCGGCGGACGAGATTGTGAATTTGCTGGAGACGAGCCAGGGCAGGGCGTTTTGTTTGTTTACGAGCTACTCGCAGATGAATGAGCTGTTTGAGCGCGTGCGGACGCGGGTGCCGTTTCCGCTTCTGCTACAGGGGACTTCGCCGCGGTCGGTGCTTTTGGAAAGATTTAAGAACACGCCGGGAGCAGTGCTTTTTGCCACGGCTAGTTTTTGGCAGGGCGTGGATGTGCCGGGGGAGCAGCTTTCCTGCGTGATTGTGGACCGGTTGCCGTTTGCGGTGCCGAGCGATCCGATTGTGGCGGCCCGGGTGCGTGCGCTGCAGGAGGACGGGCGAAATCCGTTTGCGGAGTTTCAAGTGCCGGAAGCGGTTTTGGCTTTGAAGCAGGGGTTTGGGAGGTTGATTCGGACGAAGACGGATCGCGGGGTTTTGGCGCTTTTGGATAGCCGGATTCAGAGGATGGCGTATGGTAAAATTTTTATAGAGTCGTTGCCGAGGTATCGAGTGACGCAGAATTTGGCTGAGGTCTCGCGGTTTTTGACGGGAAAAAAGAAGTAAAAAGATTTTACGCAGAGGACACGGAGAGCACAGAGGACGCGGAGAAGAATGTTCCAGGTCAGCGTGGAAGAGACATTTTCGGCGGGGCATGCGCTTCGCGGGTATCGCGGGAAGTGCGAGAACGTGCATGGGCATAATTATCGGGTGCGCGTGACGCTGGAGGGGCCAGAGCTGGATTCGATCGGGCTGCTGGTGGATTTTACGCGGGTAAAGCAGATTGTGCGCGAGGTTATGGGTAGGCTCGATCACCAGTTTGTAAATGACCTGGAGCCCTTTAAGACGGTGAATCCATCGGCAGAGAATTTGGCTAAGTATTTTTATGAAGAAGTGACGCGAGGACTGAAGGATCTGCCGCCCGGGGCGCGCGTTACGGATGTGGTTTTGTGGGAGACGGATACGAGCAGGGCGCAGTACCGGCCGGGCCGTTGACGAGATTGTCGGCGGTGGGATTGTGAATCGCGCGTTCTATATTATTTTGATTCCCGCGGCTTTAGTGGCGATTGGATATGTCGTTGTGTTTCAGCTTATGAGAGGGACGCCGCCGGCTTATTGGAGATTGATTTTGCCGTTTGCGTTTGTTGGCGGGACGCTGTGGTGGTTCGGACGGACGGTTGGACGGAAGAAGAGTTCGGGGGCGCAATAGAGTTCAAGCGTTCGATTTGGGAATTGGCTCAGCGGGAAAAGCGGGAGCAGAGCTCCCACTCCATATGTTCATAACCGAAATATTTAAGTCCATACAGGGCGAAGGAACGCGGGCGGGGTTGCCGTGTGTTTTCGTGCGATTGACTGGATGTAATTTAAGGTGCACATGGTGCGATACGGCTTATGCGTTTCATGGCGGGACCAGGATGAGCGTCGCGGAGGTCATGGCGCGCGTGGATGAACTTACGGGCCGCAAGGCAGAGACGTCTGGCTCGCAGGCTCCCGTACCCCTAGTGGAATTAACTGGCGGTGAGCCGCTTTTGCAAGAAGAGGTTTATCCGCTGGCGGAGAAATTGATCGCTGAGGGTTATACGGTGATGATTGAGACGAGCGGCGAGCGTTTTACCGGGCGGTTGCCACGCGAGGTGATCAAGATTGTGGATGTGAAGTGCCCGGATTCGGGCGAGGCGGATACGTTTGAAATGCGCAATCTCGCGGAGCTGGACGCGAAGGATGAAGTGAAATTTGTGCTGATGACGAGGCGGGATTATGAGTTTGCTAGAGATTTCACAGCCAAGCACGGGCTGGTAGCACGCGTGAAGCAGGTCTTGTTTTCGCCGGTGTTTGATGATCCGGCGGGGAAGTGGAAGGGGCTGGAGCCTCGCAAGGTGGTGGAGTGGATACTGGCGGATGGGTTGCCGGTGCGGCTCGGGTTGCAGTTGCATAAATTTGTGTGGGATCCGGCGACGAAAGGCGTGTGAAGCAGAGGATGTTAAGGAGGCTGAAGAATTGGAGGACCGGAGGCGTGCTGAGAGCGGCAGATGTGGCACGCTGATTTCTGAGAGAATGTGGACGCAATGATGAGCAAGATAAGGGCGACTAAGGCGGTGGTGCTGCTTAGCGGAGGGATGGATTCGTGCGTGTGCGCGACGATCGCGCTTGAGAAGTACGGCCACGAGAATCTCGCACTACTTCATGCCAGCTATGGACAGCGTACTGAGTCGCGGGAAAGACTCGCGTTCGACCGCATTGCGGACTGGTTGGAAGTGCAACAGCGTTTGGTGGTGAAGCTGGATCATTTTCGTGCGATTGGCGGTTCGGCGCTGACGGATGCGCAGATTGCCGTGCCGGAAAATGAATTGGGCGCAGCGGGGCCGCATGGCAGTGCGATTCCGGTGACATATGTGCCGTTTCGCAACGCGCATTTTCTTTCAGTGGGCGTGAGCTGGGCGGAGGCGATTGGCGCGGGAGCGGTTTACATTGGGGCCGTAGCGGAGGATAGTTCCGGTTATCCGGATTGCCGCGCGGAGTATTACCAGGTTTTTCAGGAATTGGTGCGCGTGGGGACGCGGCCGGAGACGGAAATTAAGATTGAGACGCCGGTGATTCGAATGAAAAAAAGTGAGATCATCCTGCGCGGGTTGGAGCTAGGTGCGCCGCTGCAGCTAACGTGGTCGTGTTACCAAGGCGAGCAAAGAGCTTGCGGGGCTTGCGACAGCTGCCTGCTGCGTTTGAAGGCGTTTGCGGAGGCAGGCGTGCCCGATCCTATCCCCTACCGGCAGGCGATCCCGGCGCACTCCTGACCCTTGGAAAAGAGCTAAGATTAGGCATAATAGGGCACATCCCGCCAGCCAGGCCGGGCAGGGTATGCCTCGGCAAAAGGAGAAATGGGTATGAAGATATTTCGGAAGTATGGGACGTTGGCTGCGGTGCTCGCGGCCCTGCTAGTTTGCATGCTTGCTCCGGGAACGAAGGCGCAAGTGACTGGAACGCTCACCGGTATCGTTGATGACATCAATGGCAAGCCGTGGTTTGGACTGGGGGTCGAAGCGATAAGCGATCAGGGCGCGAAGTTGGAGGCCAAGACGGACGCGGATGGCAGGTACACTTTTCACAATCTTCGGCCAGGCGTCTACGACGTGACGATTATGACTTTCCCGCCGCCAAACGAGAAGCAGACTCCCGTCAAGATAGGGCAAATCAAGGTAACCAGCAACGATGAAGCGAAGCTGGATATGAACTTCAAGACAGAGATGGCGAAAGAGGGCGCGGCTGCGACGGAAAAAGCCAAGGCGGACGCCGAAGCAAAGCAAAAATTCGAGGGCATGAAGGCGCACTACACTGCAGGGACTGCGCTGCTGGACCAGGAGCGCAAAGCGAAGGATGACCTGTCGAAGGCACCTTCGGATCAGAAGGATGCGCTGAAGCAAAACCTGAAGGATCTGTCCGACAAGGCTGCCGCGGAATTCCAAGCTGCGCAACAGGCAGCGGCGGAAAAAGACCCCAATCGGCACCTATTGTGGGCGAGGCTGGGAGAAGCGTATGACCTGGCGGGCCGCAACGACGAGGCTGCGCAGGCTTATCAGCAGGCCATTACAGCTAAGCCTGATGACCCTGGCTACTACAACAATCTGGGAAACGTGCTGGCGCGCGCGGGAAAGATCGACGAAGCAAAGGCCGCGTACTCCAAGAGCGCGGAACTCGACCCCACGAAAGCGGCGACCGCCTGGCGCAACTTCGGGATCAGCTTGTATAACGCGAACCGCGGAGGCGATGCCGTGGAGCCGCTGCAGAAATCCGCGGAGTTGGATCCGAAGAACGCGCAGACCTGGTACCTGCTGGGAGCTTGCCTGATTTTCAAAATGACAGTGAAGAAAGTCGGGGACAAGGACGTGCCCCAATTCGCTCCGGGGACAATCGAGGCGTACCAGAAGGCAATTGAGCTGGACCCCAATGGACCTTATGGCCAGCAGGCGAAAGAGGGTCTGGCACAATTGCAGCAGATGGCGCCGGGCATTGATATCAAGGTGAACACGAAGAAGAAGTCCTGAGCAGATTCGCACTGCTTTCTACTGGGCCGGTCTCGCTTTGCGGGACCGGCCTTTTTGTATGGGGAGGTCGAAAAACGAAATTTGAAAAACGAAATTGCAGTCTCGTATTTTCAGTTTCGAAAACTGAGTTTCGCGATTTGGTGCGCTAGCGGTGCATTAGAGTGCCTGTGGTTTTGGTGCGGCGAAGAGCCCAGGCGAATACGGCCATGGAAAGAGGTAAAAGGACCGCGCTGAAAACAAGTAGGACGATCAGTGGGCGCCAGACTACTTGCACGTTTGCGCCGTCGAGCAGAGCAGCGCGCATGGCGCCGAGAGCATAGGTAACAGGATTCAAGCGGGCGACCACCTGAAGCCAATCGGGTAGCACGCTGATGGGAAAAAGCATGCCGCCGGCGACGCTGGAAACGCCGAGAAGAAACCACTTCGCGGGATTGCCGCGCTTGAAAAGCAGGAGGTAACTGGCGGAGAGAATTCCCAATCCGGAAAAAGCGAGCAGAGTCGCAAGCAGCACGGCGGCTACCGCGAGCCAATTGGCATCGCGCAAAGGAAAGCCGAAAAGGATCGCGCCCCACGCAACATAAACCGCAATCCGCATCGTTGTAGCCACAAATGGATAGATCGCCGAGCCGGCAAGAATTACGGGCAGAGAAGTCTGTGTGACGAGGAGATGTTCGAGCGTGCCGGAGTCGCGCGCTTCTAACAGGCTGCGGTCGAAGGTGTCCATCGCGGCGTTCAAATAGTCGAGAAAGACGAAGCCGATCAGGGAAAAAGCGAAATAGCCTCCGCTCTGCGGGAGAGCGTGCTGGAGCTGCGGGCTGTCCACAAAGCGCGCGACGTAAAAAAACATAGCCACGCCGAAGAGCGCTTCAAGGGCTTCGAGTACGAAAACGGTTCGGTAGGTACGCGCGATGGAGAGATCGCGCCAGAAAAACGCCCACAGCTCCTGGAGCGCGTGGATCATTCGGTGGTTTCCTCGGCGGTGAGCTGCGGGGAGCGGCCTGTGAGGCGCATGAAAGCGTCTTCAAGCGTCGCGGCGCCGGTACTGCGCTTTAAGGCCGCAGGAGTATCGCAGGCGACGAGCCGCCCGGCGTCCATCACGGCGACGCGATCGGCGAGCAATTCAACCTCGGGCAGCGTGTGTGAGGCAAAGAGCAGGGAAGTGTCGCCGCGGCCAAGAACTTCGGATTTGAGGTAGCGGCGAAATTCCGAGGCCGCGATGGCATCGAGGCTGCGCGTAGGTTCGTCGAGGAGGAGGACGCGCGGCTCGTGAAGCAGGGCGCGGGCGAGACTAAGGCGTTGCACCGTGCCTGAGGAGAGCGTGCGGACCTGGCGGCCGAGCACCTCTTCGAGATGAAATTGTTCCGCGAGCAGCGCGATCCGCCGCCCGAAGGCAGCGTCCGAAAGATGATTTAGGCGCCCGAAAAAGCGCAGATTTTCGCGGCCGGTAAGGCGCGCGTAAAAGCCGAGATCGCTGCCGGCGTGATAGCCGATTTGGCTCCGGACGGCGCGCGGGTCGAGGACGGCGTCATGTCCCGCGATTTGGGCGCGCCCATGAGTGGGAAGAAGCAGCGTCGCGAGAATTTTGAGCAGCGTGGATTTTCCCGCGCCATTCGCACCCAGCAGTGCCAGCGCTTCTCCCGGGCGCATTTCGAAGGAAAGTCCGGCGAGTGCGACAACGGTCGGTTTTTCAAATGGCTGCAAGAAGGCGCGCCAGCCGCTGCGCGCGGGGGGAAACGATTTTTCGAGGGATGCAACAGCGATCGCGGCTTCCGGCACGACAAAACTTATAGCGTGTCTTCAGCGCGAAGACAATCGGCTGCACGAAAAGGCAACTCGAGGCGAACGGAAGGTTCTAAAGCTTTGAATCGGATCATCTCTATCCATTAGGCCGTTACTCATGGAATGACTTGCTCTAGATGGATCAAGTAGCTTTTACCGCCAATATAAAGATGTAACATCACCGTGATATAACAGGCCAGGAAGCACTGATGGTTGTTTCCCGGGAGGTTCTTATGTTGCGCTGGTTGGCGATTTCTTTTGCTTGTCTGGTTTTTGTCGCGCCCTCTCCAAGTCAAACCGATGCGCCGAAGGAACAGCCGAAGCAAAGCATTCAAGGGGAAGTGGTCGATGCCAAGAGCGGGTTGCCGATCCGAAAAGCAATGGTGCAATTGCGCGGCGGAGCGAGGCTGTCATCGGCAACGACCAGCACGGACGGTACATTCCTGATCGAAGACCTGGAGCCAGGGAGATACCTTGTCATACTGAAACGCGGGGGATTTGTGCAAATGGCCAGCGAACTCCTGCAAACGACATTCACGCTGCAGTCGGGCCAACAACTGACCGGGCTGGTGTATAAAATGCAGCCCGCTGGCGTCGAGTGACGAGCACGGCCACTTCACGGTACGCGGCTTAAGTCCAGGAACCTTCGTGGTGTTGGCATTCGACGAGGTAATAGAGGAAGACATCCATCGGCCGGAGTTTTTCAAGGTGTATGCAGGAAAAGGCGAGAAGGTCGAACTGGAAGAAGGTGCGCGAAAGAGCGTGACGGCAAGGGTTATCTTTGCGGAAGATGAAACTCCGTGAGAAGGCAATGCGGGGAGCGTGATTCGCCGGCTCGCCGAAATTTTATTCCATCGCAACTGTTACTCCGCATGGCGAATCACCCGAATCCCCGGTAGAATGATGTGCACGAAAATCTTTGTTGGGCAGGACTCAAGCGGAAGCCTAGCCTGCGTGTCCGGACGGAGAGTTGAGGAGTGGGGCTGATGGTGTCATTCGCGGATCGCGCCGAAACGGTGCCGCACGTGCTCGTGCGTTTTCTCGACAAGGAATCCGTGCTGTTGAATCTGGAGACGGAACGCTATTTTGGTCTGGACGAAACCGGGACGCGCATGTGGCAGGTAGTCGTCGCCGCCCCGAGCATTGACGCGGCGTATCAGGAGCTCCAGAACGAGTTTGACGTGGAGTCCGAACTGCTGCGTCTGCATCTTACCGAACTGCTTGTGCGGCTCGTCGAAAACGGATTGCTGCAGATTCAGCCTGCCGATGTGGGAACGGCTCCGACGGTTTAGCGCGCTGGAGCGCCCGGCGCGCGGAGTTTTCCTGCGTGCAGCCGCATTGTTGCCGTTCATCTGTTTGAGTTTGAGGCTGCGTGGATTTCGCAAGACGCAGGCCTTCCTGCAAAAGCTTCTTCCCACTGCGAAGGCTCCGCTGGATAACTCTGCGGCCGCTTCCATGCCTGCGAGTGCGGATTTGACCGTTCGCATGGTGCGCGCCGCGGTGCGCCACGGTATCGGCCACCCCACCTGCCTCGAAGAATCACTTGCGCTCTGGTGGCTGCTGGGGCGGCAGGGAATTGCTTCCGAGTTGCGCATCGGCGTTCGGAAAGAGTCTGAGAAATTCGAGGCACACGCCTGGGTCGAGCGCCATGGAGTTGCTTTGAATGAGCCGGAAGCACTTCACGAACACTATGCCGCGTTTGACGCGGCCCTTTCGTCGACGCCGGGGCGGCGATGAGCGGCTTCGCGGGGATCGTCCGCTCCGACGGCGGAATGCCTGATGTTCGCCTTCTCGAACGCATGGCAGAGAGTTTGGCTTTTCGTGGGCCGGACGCGACGCAAGTCTGGACGCGCCCGGGCACGGGATTTTGTTTTACGCTGCTGCGCACAGGGCCTTCCCCGCAATCCGCCGAACAGCCATGCTCCCTAGATGGCCGAGTCTGGCTGCTGGGCGATGTGCGGCTTGATGGGCGCGAGGAATTGCGCAAAAGGATCGAGCAGCATGGCGAGATGACTTCCGCCGATGCCGCCAACGAAGAACTGATCCTAAGGGCCTGGAGATTGTGCGGAGAAAAAAGCTTTGAGTCTCTGATCGGAGACTTTTCGTTCGCGCTCTGGGATTCGGAAGCGAAACAGTTGTGGTGCGCGCGCAGCTTGTTGGGCGCCCGGCCTTTTTTTTATGCGCATGCAGGTGGCCAGCTTATTTTCAGCAACACACTTAACACTTTGCGGCTTGCGCCGGAAGTATCGGCAAAGCTTGACCTGCATTTTGTAGGCGATTTCTTGCTGCAATCCTGGTGTCCCGATCCTGAGCGCACCGCATTTTGCGATGTACGCCGCTTGCCGGCAGGCCATGTTCTCCACTACGCAAATGGCGAGTCGCGAGTGCGCCGTTACGCCTACCTTCCCGTCGAAGAGCCTCTGAGATTCAAACGCCGTGAGGAATATATCGAAGCCTTCCGCTCCCATTTGCAGGAAGCAGTGAAGGATCGTTTGCCAAATGGACCGGCAGCATTCTTCATGAGTGGTGGGTTGGATTCGACAAGCGTTGCGGCAACAGCCGGCAAAGTGCAGGCCGAGCGCGGCCTGCGCGATTCACTGCGTGCCTACACCGTGGATTACTCGCCGCTCTTTGACGACGAAGAAGGCAAGTTTGCATCCATCGCTGCGCAGCACATCGGCATCCCCATCGAGATTCTCTCGGGAGGTTCGTGCGAGCCGTTTGGCCGCTGGGACGAACTGGGATTAAAGACGCCCGAGCCTTGCGCCGAACCGTTTTTTGCGCTGCACGTAGAGCACTATCGTCAAGTCGCGACCCGGGCGCGCGTGGTCCTATCCGGCGATGGCGGCGACGACATCCTGACGGGCCGCGCGTGGCCTCACCTCGTCCTCCTGCTCCAGCGCGGCCGGCTGGACATGGCGGCCCGAGCGGTTGGGGCGTACGTTTTGCGTCACGGGAGGGTGCCCCCGCTGCGTGCAGGTCTTCGAACACGTCTACAGCGCTGGATGGGCCGCGCGAAAGAAACAGCGGAATATCCGCCCTGGCTGGAACCGAGCTTCGAGAAGGACCTGGATCTGCGCGAGCGCTGGTTGGCATTGCAGAAGCCCGCCAAAGAAGAGCATCCGCTTCATCCAGTCGGGTTTGCTTCGTTAAGCGGTGCGTACTGGCCCAGCGTTTTTGAGAACGAGGATGCGGGCTGGACCGGGGTCGCCGTGGAAGCGCGCGCGCCTCTGCTCGATCAGCGATTGATTCGTTTCCTCCTGCGCGTCCCTCCCGTGCCCTGGTGCATGAACAAGGAACTCCTGAGGGATTCGATGCAAGGATTATTGCCAGAGGAAGTGCGCCTGCGGCGCAAGACTCCTCTTCTCGGCGATCCCTTGCTCCTGCAAGCGGAAAAAAATGGGTGGAAAAGCGTTCTCGGGGAGGGGGCTTGCGAGAGACTGCGGAACTTTGTAAACTGCGTAATGCATTGCGCAACTTCCTCCCCCGCCCGGGGTTCAGCTTTGTGGGCCAGCCTGCGGCCCGTTGCACTCGATTGTTGGCTAAAAAGCGTTGAAAACAACGAACGTATTCAGTACAGTCGAACTGGGGGAAACTGAATGAGGTCGCGGTCTGAGGCATCTGCGAAAAAGCCCTACCAAGCACCCAAACTCCTAGTCTATGGCAATTTAACGGAGATGACTTTGACCAAGTCGGGTACCAAAGGGACTCTGGATGGCAGCAAATCATTGACTATGCGTAAAACAGCTTAATAGTAGTTTTATGTTCTGACACGTGCTGCGATCGAATGGGCCTCATCCTGTGACTCTTCGCTATCAAGTATACGGCCTCAGTTTTACTTCCAACACTCCAATTCCCGGGTTATTCGAGACTTCTGACGCCTCCCCCTCCCCTGACTTGATTGTGGATTTTCAGAAGCCCCCTTCGTGGGCGGAAGCTGCCTTGCAACTGCCACAGGTAATCCTTCAAACCATACCAGCTTGCGAGGAGACGCACGATCCGGCGTTTGTTCTCACCTCACTCGGCGACGGCCAATTCTTCAGGCTCTACTATTCGGATGGAACCTGCTTTGTGGTGAACGCCGCCACTACGCGCCTATGGGGAACTCCCGGCGCAGGCCAGTCCATGAGGGATCTTTCGACCTATTTTCTTGGGCCGGTCATGGGCTATATACTTCGCCGGCGCGGCTTCACTGCGCTTCACGCGAGCGCGCTCTGCTTGGGTGGCAAAGCCATTGCATTGACCGGCGCGGCCGGAGCAGGAAAATCCACGACTGCGGCGGCCCTAGCGCTGCGGGGAGTGCCCGTTCTTTGCGAGGATATTGCTGCTGTCGAGGAAGCCGACGGCGACTTTGCTATTGAGGCAGGTTATCCTCGCGTGTGTTTGTGGCCGGAATCCGTCGAGATGCTGATGGGAAAGCGAGACGCCCTGCCTCTCATAGCGCCTAACTGGGAGAAATGTTATTTGCCGCTCAATGGCGGGCAGGCCAGACTGGAAATTCAGAAGCAGCCTCTCGGGGGCGTTTACATTCTGGCTCCTCGCGAAACGGAAAATGCTCCGCGCGTGGAAGAAGTAAGCGGCTGCGACGTGTTTCTGGAACTTGTGCAGAATACCTATATGAATTGGCTTCTGGATCGCGCGCAGCGTGCACAGGAATTTGAGTTGCTGTCACGCCTGGTTTCACGGGTTCCAGTGCGGCGAATTGTCCCCCATAGCGACCCATCTCGAGTCGGTGCGCTCTGCGATTTGATCCTGGCCGATGCCACGCGTTCGCTGGCAGCCCCACTCAGCATCGGCGCCGCAGCCGGCCGCTGAGATGTACAGGCTCGATGAATTTGGCGACATGGTCGCCGACAAAGCACGCTTTGAAGCCTACGCCGATGCGGTTGGCCGCGCCGTGCGCCCCGGAGATGTCGTCGTAGACCTCGGCTGCGGCCCCGGTATTTTTGCGCTGCTGGCTTGCCGGGCTGGCGCGAAGCGCGTATATGCAATCGATGGCGGCGACGTCATTCACCTGGCGCGACGGTTAGCTGCAGCCAACGGCTTTACCGATCGCATCGAATTCCTTCACGGCGATTCCCGTCAAATCGAGCTTCCCGAGCGCGCCGATGTCGTTGTTTCCGATGTGCGTGGAGCTTTGCCGTTCTTCAATGACGCTCTGCCGTCGATTGAGGATGCTCGAGTCCGTTTTCTGAAAGACGGCGGCGCGCAAATCCCCCAGTGCGATGTGCTTTACGCCGCCATCGTCGAGGCGCCGGAATACTACAACCGCATTAGTTCGCCTTGGAAAGATCCTGGCCGCGACATTGACCTTTCCGCTCCGCTTTCGCTAATTCTGAATGGCGTCTACAAAGTGCGTTCGAAGCGCGAGCAGCTTCTGACGGAGCCTCACAACTGGTGCACGCTGGACTATACGGCGCACCTCAACACCCGCGCTTCCGCGAAAATGCATTTCCGCGCCACTCGCAACGGCGTAGGACACGGAGTGACCGCCTGGTTTGAAGCTAAACTCTTTGAAAACATTGGATTTTCGAGCGGCCCCGGACCGGTAAGCACTGTTTACGGCCAGGGTTTTCTGCCATGGCTTGAGCCCGTGCCTTTGGAGGCAGGTCAGCAGATTGAGGTCGATTTGCACGCTGATCCCGTTGGGGGCGATTATATCTGGCGCTGGGAGACAAAAATCCCAGCCTACAGCGGTCAGCCCGAACGAATTTTCCGTCAATCTACTTTTGAAGGCGCGCAATTTATGTCGGAGACACTTCGTCGCCACGCTGTAGATTACGTTCCGCACCTCACCGAAGCTGGCCTGGCGGAGCACTGGCTCTTGCAGGCCATGAACGGCGTCGCGCCTTTGCAGGAAATCGCGCAAGCTGCCGCGGAAAAATTCCCCAATGTTTTTCGCCGGCAGGAAGATGCTTTCCGCCGCGTCTCCACTTTGGCCGAGAGGTTTTCCCGCTAACGGAAGAGTTTGCCAATTCCGCGCGCCTCCATGAAAATGGCCGGGGGATTTTCTGACGGAAACACTGCCACAAGGAGCCGAAGATCTGGAAGCGGAGTGGGCGCTCCTGCTCGAGTGTGCCAGGCCGCAGCCGGACCTTCAACGCCTGGCCGCAAGGCTTCGTGCGCCTCTCGACTGGTCTTCTCTGATTGCCTTCGCCGATGACCACGGCGTCCTCGGAATAACTGCCGCGCGTCTTTTTGACTACGACGAGTCAGTCATTCCGGCGGAAAACCGCGACGCTATGCGCACCTGGCGCCGCAATCAAACGCTCTTCACCATGAATGTGAGCGCGGAGATGTTCCGCCTCTTCGATTGCTTCGGCGCCTCGGGTATCGAGGCTCTCGTGATTAAAGGGCCTGTGCTCTCTGTTCGCAGTTACGGTGATCCGGGATTGCGTCAATATGGCGATCTGGATTTGATCGTGCGCGATAAGGATATTTTGCGCTCCACAGAGTTGATGCTCGGCCTCGGATACGAATCCACGGTCCCCGTGACCGCTATCCATGCTAAAAAAATTCCGGGCGAATACAATTTCCGGCACCCCGGCACGAAACTCCTCATCGAATTCCACACCGAGCTCACCTTTCGCTATCATCCGAAGCCTCTTCCGCTGGAGGCGCTTTTTAGCCGTCAAGTCCGCGAAAAGTTCGATGCGCACGAAGTCCCCGCCCTTTCCCCCGAAGACGAACTGATCCTGATTTGCATCCACGGCGCAAAACACTTTTGGGAGCGGCTGGTTTACATCGCCGACGTAGCGGCCTTCGTATCCCGGCAGCAACTCGATTGGGTCCGCGTAAAATCGGCCGCCAATGAAGTTGGCGCGTCGCGCATGTTACACGTTGGATTGCGGTTGGCCGCTGATGTACTGAGTGCTCCGCTACCCGAGTCCATCGCCTCGGCTTTGCGATCGGACCCGGCCGCCGGACAGCTGTCTAGACGGATTGTCCAATGGCTTCCCGCGGCAGGTTCCGCGCCGCCCGGAATTGTCGAACGGGCGAAGTTTCGCATAGGTATGCACGGCGGCGGTTCTTCCAGCTTGTCCTATCTTTTCCGGCTCTCCTTCTCGCCCACGGAGGAAGACTGGGTTGAAGGCGAAGAAAATAAACGTCACTGGTTTCTCGATGCCATGGGACGTCCATTCCGTCTCGTACGAAAGTACGGCCGCGAGGGCAAGTCCTGAAGCGCGTTAGCGCGACGGGTAGCTTCTCTTGAGCGCCCGAAAAAACAAAGAGGCCCGGACAAATTGTCCGGGCCTCGTTTTGAGCGAAGCTTTCTTAAATATTGGTGCGCCGCGAAATAGCCCGAGGAGCTTTCGAAGGTGGTGGCGGCAGTTCCACGGTAATCGTCTGCTCGCTCTTGCTGCGTAGAACGCCGAGCTTTACCGTCTTTTCTTCCCGCTTCCCGGCAAGCTTCTCGCGCAAATCGCCAAGCGAACGGATGCGATCGCCGTTCAGCGAAATGATTACGTCCCCACTTTTTAGCCCCGCTTTTTCCGCAGCGGACCCCGTGTTCACCTCGCGCACCAGCACGCCTTCGCCATCCGGCGCGCCAAAATAGGCTCCGAATTGGCCGCTAAGGTCTTCGGCATCAATGCCCAGACGCGGTCGGCCGCCAGGCATCAACTCGTAAGTCCAGTCCGTCGCCGGCCCATCGGGAATTTCCGGGATCTCAACGTTCGGAAGCTGGAAGGAGAACGCGCGCGGGAAGGGTTTTACCCGGGCATTGGCGTTATCCTCGGACGATCCCAGCGTAACGTGGATGGTTTGCGCGTGGCCGTCGCGCCACACTGTGAATTGCACGTTCCGCCCGGCGGGAATTTCGTGAATCATGCGGCGAAATTGCGTAGCGCCTTCGACGCGCTGTCCGTTAATTTCGGTGATGACATCGTTCTCTTTCAAGCCCGCTTTCGCCGCGGGACTGTCCGGCACGATTCGCTGCAGCAACACGCCGCGTTCTGCCGGCAACTTCAGTTCCCTGGCCTTGTCTGAATTGACTTCCTGCGATTCCACGCCCAGCCAACTGGCGCCGTCGTCGAGCAAAACCACGGGACCGTCTGAGTCCACCTGTGCATCGGGCGTGATCAGCACGCGCTTGCGCTCCTGCGCGTCTTGAAGCGCGGCCTGTAGAGCCACTTGCGCACGGCTCGCTTCTGTCCGCGCCGTCTTTTCAGCCACCGCATCTTGCGGCATCTCGGAACGCCCGGGCAGCGCAATCAGCACAGCACCAAGCGCCACCGCTCCGCCCACAAACAAAATACGTTTCAGCATGATATTTCTGCCTCCTGCTTTGCTTAGACGCGCCTCGCGCTAAACCGTTGAGCGCAAAATCACCACGCGTATTCCACCGTTGATGGTATTTAGCTTAATCGGCGCGCCGCCTTTGCCATACTTTCCCCGCATTTCCCGCGGCTTTATGGAGCTCTCCAGAGACAGGGGTAACTCCGAATAAAAATTTCCATTTAACGAACGCGCCTCAAGATTTGCCTGCGTATCCTCCGGCACAGCTAGCAAAAGCGAGCCGTTCGTCGTTTCCGCGGTCATGCCCTTGTCATCCATCGCGCGCGACAGCTCCAGGTGGAGATTGCCGTTGGTCGTGCGCGCATGCACGCTTCCGCCGCCCTCGTACACCTCAATATTTCCGTTCACCGTGCGCAGATCCTCCACGGCTTCGACTCCGGCAATTTTCAGCGTGCCATTGACCGTGCCAATGTGTTCGACCCGTGCACCATGCGGAACGTGCACCATGTATTCGACGGCCACTTCCACGCCTTCATTCTGCGGATACCGTGTCACGACCGACACGGAATTTGGCCGTACTTCCACCTCGATCGTCACGCGTTCGATGTCCGCCTCTTTTACCTTGGCGATTTTCACCGCACGAATTTCCACAACGTTGCGGTCCCAGCCTTCCACCTCCACCGGGCCATTAACGTTCTGCAGTTCAAACGTACCGCCTGCCTCCAGCGGAAATGACTCATGGAAGTCCTTGCTGATCGCAAAGCCAGGAGCAGCAGTCACTCCTGCAAGCATAAGGAGCATCAACACGGCCGCGCGCAAACCTGGACGTCGCATTTCGTTTACCCCTATCGAGTTCATCTCACGAGCGGTTGCTCGTTACTACACCCACAGAGGAACCGTTACACTCCGTCAGTGCGACGGTTCAAAATCAAACGTCACGGTCGAAATAGTCTCGACCGGATTTCCATTTATCGACGCCGGCCGTGCGCGCCACCTCTTTATCGCGTCGCTCGCGGCATCCACGAGAACCGGTTCGCCTTCCAGAACCTTGACGACTTCCACGCTTCCATCCGTTTTCACGCGCACTTGCAGCTTCACGACTCCATGAATACCCGCCTTCCGCGCAAGCTCGGGATATGCGGGCGCGGGTCTGGCGATCAGCCGCTTGAAGAACTCGCTGGAGTCTTCATGTATGCCTCCAAGAAGGAACCGCTCGAGGCTATCCATCCAGCTTTCCAGCCAGTCCCGCCTTTCATCAACGGAAGTTTGCCCTTCGCCTCTCGGCCCCATGTCCGGAGCTTTATTGGAAGGAAAGTCTGAGTCGCGTACGCGCTCGATTCGCTCGCGCTGCTGTTGAATCAGCGAATCGCGCAGCCCTATATCTTCATCGAGGTATTGCAGCCGGATTTTGCCCACGGTCGTGCGCAGTTTCAGCAGCGCGCCCCCGCCATTCAATATTCCTGTGGCTCGCACCGAGCCCAATTCTCGATTTCCCTGCGGCTGGATGTTCAGAAGCAGCGCGGGGTCGGCATCAATCCGGCTTAAGCCGCCTTTCTCCACCAACGCATCGATCGTCACCGCCAGATTTCGCGGCAGGAAGACGTTGATGTCTCCCGCTCCCGAAGAAAGCTGCGAAGCTCCCGGGAGGCTCACGACTCCGTTTGTGGAACCCGCATCCGGATTGAACCATGCCTGAATTGTTCCGCCCGCAGTGGCGGCCTGCACCGCGCCCGCCACACGCGTCAGGCAGACGCTTCCGCCGTTGGATTCGACTTCCATCGGCCCCGAAACCGTAATGATGCGTATGCCGCCCCCGCCCGTTTGCGCCCGCACCGAGCCGCGTACTTCGCCGAAATCAATCTGTCCGCCGCCAGTGCGCACGCTGACAAAACTTCCCGCCTGCTTCAGCGTGATGTTCCCGCCGTCCGTTTCCAATTGCGCGCGCCCGCCGATTTGTCCCGCGCGAATGTGCCCGCCGCCCGTGCGCAACGTTCCATCTCCGGCGACGTTTCCCGCGACAATGTGCCCGCCTGCCGTGAACGCGTCTAGGTCCCCAGCAACATCCTGCACTTGAATGTGGCCGCCCTGCGTGGACAGCTTTGCCAGCGGATGGTTCAGCGAAACATTTCGTACTATGTTGAAGCCTATGCGCCCCGCCCGAATATTTCCGCCCTGCGTGACCAGGTTCGCCGTCCCGCCAATGTCCTGCGTCTCGATGTCGCCAACGCCCGTGTTCACGTCCACGTTGTAGCCTGTGGGCACTGCCACTTCAAATTGCACCCAGAATTGCGCAATTGCTTCGCTTTTGCCGGTCTGCGGCGGTAAAGCTCCCGTAATCTCCACGCCGCTTCCCACCGTTTTTGCCGAGAGCGCGTAGCGGTCCAGAAGGTTCTGCGCTAATGGCGCACGCGCATCCGTTTCGATATGCACGATGTAATGCACGGCTTGCGGCGCGCCCGGTCCGAGCACGATAATCCGCACGGAGCCCAGGTCCGTGTTCAGGTGCAGCGTAAGGCCGTCTTTGGTTTGCAGCGTGCCAGTGCGATCCGTGACCACGTGCGGCGCCGGGTCACCCGGAACACCAGGCCCGACAGGAAGCGCGTCACCCGCCTTTGCCACAAAAATCAGGCCCGGCACGATCGCGGAAAACAAAACAGTCAGCAGGGCAACGCGGGAAGCGCTCGCCCGCGCGTCTCGAATCGCCCTGATAATGGGAAGCTTGTTCATGCTTGCTTGGAACTCTTCTCAGCTGGCTGAACTTCTCATAGCACTTCTAGCCGCACTTCCCAGTAATTTCCCAATGAATTTCCTGCCGTGGCTCTTACTGCACCTCGTGCGGATCAATCTGCCGCAAAGCCGCGGCGCTGCGCAGCCGCACATAGCGGTTGGGATCGCTGCGCTCCAGGTCCTGGAGTGTCTGAATCACGCGTTCCATCGATGGGTCGAGAGAGCGCTCCAATGGCTCAGGGGCCAGCATGGGTTTCGGAGCAAGCGCAGCTTCCGGCGTCCCACCCTCCAACGAGCGCACCAACAGGTTCACCGCCTCCACGCGCACGCCCGGATTGGAGTCGTGTTCCAACGCGTCAATCAGCGTCTCGCGCACAGTCTCGTCCACCACTACATCGCGCAACGATTCCATCGCTTTCATGCGCACTGCGGGATTTTGATCATGCCGCGCAGCGTAAAGCAGCGCCCGGCGCACATCCGCTTCTCCTATGAGCACACGCAACGCTTCCATGCAATCGAGCCGCACTCCCGCTTCCGTCTGATTTCCATTTTCCACCACGTACGTCAGAACGCGGCGCATATCGGGATCGTCAACGCTGCCGGAAAGCTCTACCGGCTGTTCTGTCCGCACGTGCAGTTGCACATTTCCAGCTGTGTTGTCGTATGTGGGAGAAAAACTGATGCCCGCCACAGCCATCTTCGCCAGTTGGTCGTCCGTAAAGCGCGCCGATGGAGAAACATTCACGGTCTGCCCATTCGAATTGGAATCAAACCGCGCCGACAACCACGGCAGCCCCTGCGTACCCAGCCCTAAGCCAATCAAAACCAGAACCGCTGCGCTCCAAACCGGCCGCAGCGCCATCCAGCTGCGCAGCCATCCCACGGGAGCCCAGTGTTTTTTCTCAACCGGAGACGCCAGGTCATCTAGCGCTTCCGCAAGCTCGCTCCGGCACTGCGAAAGAAGAATCCCTCCGCTATCAAATTGCTCGGATGCCTGCAGCGCATCCATTAGGGACTCATGGAGAGACCGTTCCTCGGCAAGTTGCGAAGCGCAAGCCGCGCACGCTGCAAGGTGCTTTTCAATCTGCGCGTTCTCATGCGCGCTGGTCTCTGCGCAAGCATAGAAAACCAGCAGCGCCGCAACATCTTTGCAAACCTGTTTCTGAGGCGCGCTCATCGCAAGCCTCCCAACTGGCTGCGCAGCTTACGCGTCGCCCGGAACAACGAATTCTTTACCGTTTCTTCCGTCGTCCCCAGGGCATCCCCAATCGCCCGCAGTTTCAATCCCTGATAGTGCTTCATCTCAAACACAACGCGTTCGCGCGGCGAAAGCCGTTCCATCGCCGAAGCGATGCGCGCCTGAATCTCTTTGCCAAAAAGTTGTCGTTCGGGATCAAGCGTAGGACGGTTCTCGCGCTGCCGCTCAAAAAAGTCAGTAATGCCTTCTTCGTGATGCCCTGAATTCGATTCCGGCGATTGATCCTCGGGCCGCGCCTGCCGCCGCCTCAGATGGTCCAGGCAAACGTTCGTCACAATCCGGTAGAGCCACGTATAAAAACTGCATTCGAAACGGAACCGGTGCAAGTTCCGGTAAACTTTCAAAAACGCTTCCTGATAAACATCCCGCGCGTCTTCCGGGCGCTTCATCAAATTGAGCGCCAGCCGCAGCACGTCCCGGTCGTAACGGTGCACCAGCTCCTCAAACGCCGCCCTGCTGCCGGCCTGAGCTTCCGCCACCAGGGTCTGCTCGTTCAGGTTGGGCAAAGAGTCCGCCGCGGCCAGCGAGGCGCTGTTGCCGCCTGCCAGGCCTGAATCATTAGCCACTGCTAGAGCCCATCTTGGGAGCGGCATATTTCGCTTTCTTTTCGTATGTGCGTGTGTTGCTTCTTGTTTTCCAACACGTTAGCCAGTTTTGGCTGGCTACCACACACAGAATCTTTAAGACCACCCAATTTGGACGTGCGAAAAGTCCCATGGGTGAGCATCCGCTTCCACTTAAACAACGATTATCGTACCCCATTTGTTTCGGACTTACACCGTAGGGTTGTATGGCTGTAGGTGGCGAACCTTTGGGTTCGCCTCTAAGAGACTAAGCGAAGCATCATAGGTTCCCCGGCAATCAAATCGTTGGCGAAGCTATTTGCTCCGAACCTCCACCAGACCCGCGCATTCGCCATAAAATCAGCGGCCCTGCCAGCAACAGACCCATCATGAGCAACAGCACATAGCCGTTAGTGCGGTAATACGCGTCTGGCTGCCCCAATAGTTCTGTGGCTGCGCCCAGAAGTGAAGTACATGCCGACACCAGGAAGTATCCCAGCACATTGAACCGCACAATTTTCTGCACCGCGAACACGATCACTCCCAACACGATTGCTTGTCCTACAAATTGCTTCGCAAAACCGGCCGCATTGCTCCAATCGCCGCCTACGAGTGACAATGCCGCCAACAGGAAAATCAAAAAACGCAGCCACCGCGGCTTCACCATCGCAGCCACAAATGCCGCAACAGCGGCGACCAAGCCCGCGCGCAAAAGCCCGCTGCTCAAGGCTTGTCCAAACGCCGCCGCGGACGGAATCGACGAGTCGAAGTTCTGCCCAATCGACGCCGGAAAGTTGCGTTCCACCGTCGGCCAATACTTGGACAAAAGTGCGATCAGCCGCCCAACTCCCACAAGACCGGCCGTTCCGCACACGCCGATCCACAGTGCATCGCGGTAATAAATTCCGGGCAGTCGCCCGCCCACCGGCAGCTCCTGTTCTCCAAACGCTAGCTTTCCGTAATACCACGCCAGCCCAAACACAAAAATGACTAGCCCGAAATTAACCGGCGCCCCCAGCAGCACTCCGATTCCCAGGATCCCCATCGTCGTTTTATAAGGAATTGCAGTGTTGTATGAGTTCAGGGCCGTCTGGATGCGGTCCCCGAATGCAAAAACGATCAAATACGCCACCATTCCCCAAATCGCCCATCCGGACAATCTCTTCCACGGAACGGATCGCGCCGTTTCTGAACGAAGATTCTTCAGAAAAATGATGAGCGCGGTAAGCCCGCCCCCAACCAGAAACACGATGTACAATCCGTACGAAAGCAAAGTGCGCGGCAAGGTTTGTTCTTCCTGTTTCCGCCGCCACTCATCGGGAATTTTTATATACCTCCAGAGTGTCCCCCCTTCCGTTGCCTCTTGTTCTTCTCGCGAATCCGGTTTCGAGTAATACGAGCCCCGGTAATCCACCACCTCATCTCCGAGCACCGCGACCTTGAAGCGCACAAACGCATGTCCCTCGCCATTTGCCGCCGAGCCGTAGCCTTCGTCGAGCGGTTTCTTCATCTCCCACGCAAGCTCGTGATCCGTCCGGTGAATCCTCTTGTCCGAATCCTGCTCCACGAGATTCCACTGGCGCAGATCTATTTTCTTCACGTCCGTCAAATACGCTTGCGCCTTGTCCAGGGCTTCTTCTTTGCTGAGGGAAGCTCCAGCCGCATCTTCCGGCAGCCGGTGATTGAAGGCCAGCAGCGCCCCATCCTGACCGAGCTTCACCGAATATTCCTCCGGCTGGCTATCCCGGAAGTAGCGCACCTGCCATACCACCCCCGGCATCTCAGCTGCATAAATCTCGTTCAGTCTCTTAACGCCCACTCGTTCCCGCAAGAATTCATTCGTGACCGGATCGGTCACGTTTACCAAAAGGACCGCGCGTTTATACGAATCCGGATTCACTCCGCGTTTCCGCAGAATCTCATCTGCCGCCAGGCGCACGCTTTTCGCGTTCACGCTCAGCTTCAGGAAATCTCCAAGTGTTTCCGTCTTCCCTCGCCACGCAAGTACCCCGCCAGCCACGAGGCACACCGCCAGAACGCCGATCATCGGGGGTGTCAGCGGCGCATACCGCCGCGAAACGCCCGCGGTTGCGATCTCAACGGGCGCATCCGCAACGCGGAACTCCGCCGCTGGCGCGGCCCTGTTCAGCAAATCTTCGTCCGCCTCAAACCGGCCCCGCACGAGATACGCAACGCCGGCAAACGCCAGCGGCGCCACCGCTGCCGCTGCCACAACCACTCCGGATACTTTGAAGTACAGGCTGTTCGAGCGCAGCAGGAACAATCCCACCAGCGACGCATCCACCGTGTAGTGCCAGATCAGAGTCGCCAGAATGCCCCAGCGCAACATCACCAGTCCCGCCACGATGCCGAAAAGCCCAATTTCAATCCCACGAATGTACGGAGGTTCCTGCGGATAATTGCTGTGCAGAAAGCTCCACATAAACGCCGGCACGATCACCGCAATCCATCGCGACTTCGTCAGCCGCGCAAAAAACGGAATCGCAAACAGCCGGAACGTAAATTCTTCGTTCGTCGAAGCCAGCAATCCTATCGCCGCTCCCGAAATCCAGGGGAACGCCGTGTTCACGGAGTCTTGATAGTTCACTTCCTGCGGAGCCCAAGCCCCGTAATGGCTCGCCACAATGTAAAACGCGACCACATATCCTATGTGCACCGCCGCCAGCGACAACCCCACTACCGCCGACGAAAAAAATTCTTTCGACCGCAATCCCCGCAACGTGAAAATCTTCGAAAGCTGCAGCCGGTCGGGCTGTGAAGCACGGTACAGCGGCTCGCCTGCCGGAAGCACCAGCGTAATCGTAATCGCCGTAACCACCGCCAGCGCCAGCGCCCTGGCTATCTGCATGGCCAGGAAAGTTCCGTAACTTTCGGTTGTGTTGTAACTCGCGCTCCAGAGCGGCCAGTCATTCAAGCTCTGCAGGAACAGCAAGCCCGCCACCATCGCGCCCAGCACGAGCGCTCCACGCCACGACGTCATTCCTTTGTACGTCAGCTGAATCGCCAGCCAAATTGCCGCCACCAACAAAGCGATGTAAAACACAGTAAAAACCAAAGTAAGCGAATCGTTGCTCGACCTCAGATGCGCAAAGCTTCTCTCCCACGCCTCCGGCACTTGCAAAAACTCTTCCGAACTTCCCGGGCGATCCCCCTGAAGGGTCACGCGCAGCCGGTAAGGCGCGTCCTTCGCCCGGAATCCATGCTTTTCCCAGCTAAACGACCAATCCAGCCGGTTCGGTTTCTTGCTCGAATTTGCTTCCTCGGTAAGAAAATCCCACCCGCTCAAATCCACGCCCATCTTGCCGCTCAAAAATTCCTTTGCGGACGCTTCCGCTGCCGTCCGCTCCAGCGCCGCTCCTGCCCGCGCCTCTCCAACCTTGTGGTCGTACCCGACAATTTCCCCAGCCGGATTTACCCTGACCAGAAACTCTTCCTCCTGCTGCGGTTTGAAAAACCGTACATCCCAATACCAGATGTTCAGCTCTTTCGACATAAGCTGGTTCGCTTGCTTGAGTCCCAGCCCCCGCTCCAGATAAGTCTTCGCGTTGTCGTCCAGATCGAACACGATCGACGTTCGATAGCCGCTCACATCCTCGCCCACGCTGCTGAGAAACTTCTGCGCCCGTGCCAGCGCTTCCCCTCGCGAAACCTTGAAATCCACGGAAGCTTCCGGGAACGCCTGGAAAAAGTATTTGTAGGCAAACAACACGCCCACAATACCCAGCAGCACCCAAAGCAGCAGCGCCCGTTTATCCGAACCACTCAACCTGCCCGAGCCACTAAGCCGGTCTTCCGCCACAATGCCTCCTGCAAGGCCAACAAATCTCCCCAAACAAACTCACCAAAACCTCGTCACTTATACTACGTACAGAGCCTGCCGCAACTCTCGCCGATGGATGGGATGGGCACAATAATAGTGCCCCTCCTTCGCGCGTACGTAAGACGAATAGGACAAATTCAGGCTCACCCCCCACAGTAAGCCTAAGTCCTTTGGATACAACACTTGCAAGTGGCCACGCAAGTGTTGATTCTAAGGGACTTAAGGAAAACCTAACTCCTGTAGATGCAACACTTACAAAATTGCAAAGGGGCCCAAAACAACAAACAGTCGCCAGGGTCATCTTTCTGGGGATGACCGCTTGCTCCATCCGGCAATGATATAAAAGAGGTGCGATGACCCTCAGCCTCTCGACGGAAGTCCGTATGATCAAAGGCGTCGGCCCGCAGCGCGCCGAACTCCTGGCCAAGCGCGGCATCCACACTTTCGAGGACCTTCTCGCCTATCTCCCCTTCCGCTACGAAGACCGCATCCATTTCTCCAACATAAAAGACATCCTGCCCGGCGGCACATTCACTATCCGCGCCCGCGTCATGAGCGGCCAGGCCATCCCCCACAAACACCATTACAACGCCATCTATCATCTCCTGGTGCAGGACGCCGTCGGCGGCCTTCTCCCCTGCAAATTCTTTCATGGCGGCTACCTCGAAGACCGCCTCAAAGCTGGCCAGCAGCTCATCCTTCACGGGAAAGTCGAAATAGACAAGCTCCGCCCGGCCCGCCTCGAAATGATTAACCCGCAACTCGAGATGCTCGGCAACGGTGAGCCGGACTCCACCGAAGTCGGCCGCATCGTCCCCATTTACGAAGCCATCGGTTCTTTCGGCTCCCGCGCCATCCGCCGCGCCATGTACGCGGCTGTGCAAATGCTCGAGGCCGGCGTTCCAGACATTCTTCCCGAAGCTTTACGCGCCCGCCTGAATTTTCCCTCACGCCGCGAAGCGCAGATCCATGTCCACTTTCCTCCTCCGAACGAATCCATCGAAGCGCTCAATACCTTTCGCACGCCCGCGCAGCAGCGCTTGATCTTCGAGGAATTTTTTCTGTATCAGCTCAGCCTTGCGCTCGACCGCAAAGCCACACGCAAAGGAAACGCTATCGCCTTCCGCGTCCGCGAAGAAAAAATACGCGAAGCCCTCAAGCGCATCCTGCCTTTCAAGCCGACCGCGGCGCAAAAACGCGTCCTCGCGGAAATCGCCGCCGACCTAGAAAAACCCGCTCCCATGAACCGCCTGTTGCAAGGCGACGTCGGCAGCGGCAAAACCATCGTTGCTCTGCAAGCTGCCGTCATTGCCATGGAAAACGCTTGCCAGGCCGCGCTGATGGCTCCAACGGAAATTCTCGCCGTGCAGCACTATCTTTCCGCGCGACGCATCCTCGCTCCTGGCGGCTACAAAGTGGAACTCCTCATCAGCGGAATGAAATTTGCCGAAAAATCCGCGGCCCTCGAACGCATCCGTACTGGCGAAGCGCAACTCGTCATCGGCACGCACGCGCTCATCGAAGATCAAGTCCAGTTTGCCCGCCTCGGCTTCGCCGCCATTGATGAGCAGCACCGCTTCGGCGTCATGCAGCGCAAACGGCTGATGGACAAAGCCGCAAGCCATGGCCACGCTCCGCATGTCCTCGTTCTCACCGCAACTCCCATCCCGCGCACGCTCTCCCTCACTCTCTACGGCGATCTCGATGTTTCTGTCCTCGACGAGCTTCCACCGGGTCGCACGCCCATCCAGACGCACCTCACTTCCGAGCCACATCTCCCCGGCACTTGGGAATCCTTGCGCCGCGAAATCAACGCTGGTCATCAGGCCTACATCGTCTATCCGGTAATCGAAGAATCGAAACTTGAATTGAAAGCCGCGATGGAAGAATTCAAGCGCCTCTCGAAAGAAGTTTTTCCCAAGCTGAAACTCGGCCTTCTCCACGGCCGCCTCTCCAGCGAAGAAAAAGACGCGGTCATGGAAAGTTTTCGCAAAAACGAAACGCAAATCCTTGTTGCCACAACTGTCATTGAAGTCGGCGTGGACGTTCCCAACGCCACCGTCATGGTCATCGAGCACGCCGAACGTTTCGGCCTCGCCCAGCTCCACCAGCTCCGCGGACGCATCGGCCGCGGCGCCGCTAAATCCCATTGCATCCTCGTCGGTCCCGTCCGCATGACGGAAGAAGCGCAAGCGCGCTTGCAAGCGATGGTCGAGACCACCGACGGCTTCAAAATCGCAGAAATCGATTTGCAGCTCCGCGGCCCCGGCGAATTCTTCGGCACCCGCCAATCCGGCGACCTCGGCTTCCACATCGCCAACCCCCTACGCGACAAAGAGCCCCTGGAGCTCGCCCGCAAGGAAGCCTTCTCTCTCGCCGAAGACGCCAACCAATCCGCCGCCCTTGAAGGCCTCCTCCGCCAACTCCCCAAAGAATGGCAACGCCGCTACCAACTCGCCCGCATCGGCTAAACTATTGATTTATCTTGGTTTATTGTGGTTTACGAAATCCTAATTGCAGGCTCCGGACTTCCTTACACCCGGTTCCCTACCATCATCCGTGAGTCGCAACCCGCTCCACGCGGCTCCGGGAGAAAGCCAATGTCATCGGGTCCGAAAGGTTGTGAAGAACCTCCAACTTTGCAGTGCTGCGTTTGCGGCCACCGAGCCGAGCTTTTTGATCTACCAGGAAAAACCGGAAAATACTGCCTCGAATGCAGCGCCGACGTCGCGACCTCCATCCTGCTCACCACCGAGATCGACGCCGCAACCATGGCAGGCCAGAACGCCACCAACTTAATCACAGAATTCTCCCAACTCAGCACCCGCCTCCTGGAAAGAGCGCAGTCAGCCTAACGCGCGACCCACACAGGCACGCTTCGACTGTTTTTTTCTTCTCCAGGTACTCTTTGTCTCTGCGCCCGCTGTGTTAATGTTTTTTCATTCCTTCATCCATGCGCATCATCGCTGGAAAATATCGCAGCCGCATCCTGAAGAGCCTGAAGGGCCTCGCGCTCCGTCCCACCAGCGACCGCTTGCGCGAAACGCTCTTCAATGTGCTCGGCCCAAGTGTGGCAGGCTCGCGCTTCCTTGACGTCTTCGGCGGCACTGGCGCTGTCGGCATCGAGGCCCTCAGCCGCGGCGCTGCTCACGTTACCTTCCTCGAAAATCACGCGCCCGCCGCAAAACTCATCCGCCAAAATCTCGACTCCCTCAAAATCGCCACCGGCTACACCATCCTCGCCGCCGATGCCCTCACATCCCTGCAAAAACTCGCCGCCCGCCACACCCCGTCCACTCCGCCTTACGATCTCGTCTTCGTCGATCCCCCCTATGCCAACCACGCCGACTACACCCGCACCCTCGACATCCTAGCCACCGCCAATTTCCTCGCCCCCGACGCCGTCCTCATCTTCGAGCACCATCACAAATTCCAACTCCCCGAATCCGCAGGCCAACTCACCCGTACCCGTCTCCTAAAACAAGGAGACGCCACCCTCACGTTCTTCATCTCGTCCTGAAGGCGCCGGTTGAAGAGGAAGGAAGTGCTGATTCTTGTGCATCCAGCTACAAGGTCGGTTAAACTCTCGCTTTAGGCGAATGGAAATGCGTTTCTGCTGTGTTGCGCTTCTTTATTTGACGACGGCAGTTGCTCCGGCATCGGTTCTGGCCTGCTCATGTTCGCAACTACCGCCGCCAGAACCCGGCGCCACTCCCTACCTGATTGAACGGCCGCCCAATCCGGATGAGGCAATCTTTGAGGGCACCGTCACGGATGCTCAGCTCAAGGGATCCCTTTTCGATGCCAAGGTTGGCGACTTGATTTCGGCGGACCTCGATGGAGACTCGCCGTTTATGCTCGTCTCCTTCGATGTTTCCCACTCGGACTCCGAGCAACAGTTGAAAACCTTTCAGTTGAGAACTGGCCTCGGCGGCGGAGACTGCGGCTACCCATTCAAGGTTGGCAAGCGTTATCGCGTGTATTCATTCAAAACCGAATCCGGCGAGTTTTCAACCGGAATTTGCTCCGGCACCAATGTGCTCGAAGACAAGGCAGCTATAGCTTCATTGCGCGGAGAACCCGCGGCTTTGACGGAGCCTCAGCGTGCCGCTCTCCCTACTCGGCTTTGCGGGCACATCGTGGACAGCAACCGCGAGACGTCCACGGAGACTCGTCTTGTGCTCATTGACGCGGGCAATAAGTCTTCGGTTCCTTCAGAACAGGCGGAAGTGAATAGCGACGGCTCGTTCTGCGCTGTAGATATCCCACTTGGCGAATATTATTTACTTTATCGGAGTGGAGACACGGAAGCGCCGGACTCTTTCGCGTTCTTTCCAGGCGCTACGAAATTTTCGGACGCGAAAGCGATTGCTATCAAGAGCGGGCAGCAGGTGGAAGACCTGCTCCTCAAAGTTCCGTTTCAGCCTTCGTATTCTGTGTCTGGTGCGGTCGCGGCCTTTGACAAATCATTGCTGGCCTTCCGGCCCAAAGTTGTATTGCTTAAGGAAGACCAAATCTACCTCCGGCTAAACTACCGGCAGGACTTGTCGCCGGATGGCACGTTTGCATTTCCTCACGTCCTCCCGGGCAGATACTGGGCGATCATCGCCGTCGATGGCGCCGACGCGTCGAAATGGTTCACAACAAAAGTTGCCGTCGATGTGGACAGTCACGTCTCCGGCGTCTCCTTGACGCTCGTCAAGAAGTAGCTTCGCTGTCTTCCGGATTCGTTCTGAAGACTTTGTTCTTGTGGGTATAACTCCTCCCATGAACGCCATCTCGATTCCGCTCGACTCTGCACGCGTCAAAACGTTCGACCCCGGGTCGGCGGCTAATGAGCGTCGGCGCATCGAGTCCGTTGATCTTTTGCGCGGCCTCATCATGATCATCATGGCGCTGGACCACACGCGCGATTTCTTCAGCAATGCCACGTTTAGCCCAACCGACCTGGACAACACAACTGTCGAATACTTTTTCACGCGCTGGATCACCCACTTCTGCGCACCCGTCTTTTTCCTTCTTACCGGAACGGGCGCCTATCTTTCGCTGCGCCGCAAATCCAAACGCGAACTCTCGCGCTTTCTGTTTACGCGCGGCCTTTGGCTGATTTTTCTGGACACGGTTGTCCTTCGCTGCCTGAGCGTGCAATTCAATTTTGATTTTCACGTCACGATGTTGACTGTTCTTTGGGCGCTCGGTTGGGCGATGATGGTGCTCTCGGTTCTGGTCTACCTGCCGGACGCGGCCGTCATCGCGTTCGGCGTCATTCTGATCGTCGGCCACAATCTTTTCGACTCCATAGACGGGAGTTCCTTCGGGGCGTTTGCGCCGCTCTGGTACATCCTCCACTCTCTGAACTTTGTCATCAACACTCCGAAACACGCGGTCCTTGTGAGCTATACGCTTATTCCCTGGGTGGGAGTTACTGCCGCCGGCTACGGGCTGGGAGGAGTCTTTAGCTGGACTCCCGAGCGCCGCAAAGCATTTCTCTTGTGCCTCGGTCTTGGCCTCATCGCAGCTTTCGTTGTTCTTCGCGCCGTCAATATTTATGGCGATCCGGTTCCCTGGTCCGTGCAAAAATCCGCCGTCTTCACTGTTCTCTCGTTCCTGAACACCAACAAATATCCCCCGTCTCTGCTCTTTCTCCTGATGACGCTTGGGCCCGCGCTGCTTTTCCTGCGTGCCGTCGATTCACGAACGCCGCAATTCCTGCGCCCTGCGGTCGTCTACGGCAAAGTGCCGCTGTTCTATTACGCTGTGCACTTTACGGTGATCCACTTGCTCGCCGTTATCGTCTGCTACGCGTGCTACGGCCACATCCACTGGATGTTTGAGTCGCCGACTCTCGCGCAATTTCCCTTTACGCGGCCGCCTGGCTGGGGCTTCAACCTTCCTGGGGTCTACCTCGTTTGGGCGTTCGTCGTGATTTCGCTCTATCCGCTCTGCCGCTGGTTCGCCGCGCTAAAGCAGCGCCGCAGCGACGCCTGGCTCAGCTATCTCTGAGCCGTCCCTGCCCGCGTCCAGGCATCCCCTGCGCCTCCTTGCGAATCCATTCTTCCTGGCGCCCAGCCACGCTATACTTAAAGGATTCATGTCGCTCGGCCAGGTCAATAGTGGGTTGAACCTCTTGGGGCAGGGACAGGGTGCGGCCACCGCCGCGCGGATGGCGCCTATTCCTAGGCCTGAACCCGCTGCCATCGAGATCGAGCCGAAGCTCGATATTCGGTGGGGGGATTTTCATCAGGGGTTTGCGAGCAGCGTACGGGCCTTTTTCTCCCCGCCGTTCCTTTCAAAGGACTTTCTCGGCGGCGAGTACTTCCGGGATTGCTGGATTGAACGCCGCATCCCGAAGCGCGCTGTTTTTGCTGCCGCGCTTTGGCACGCTGCTATTTTGCTGATGCCTTTCTCGCTCTTTACGGCGTCGCTGCGGCGTAATCCGGCTTTTGATCACACACAACTCACCTGGTCGGGTCCAATCGAGGATTTTCCGTTGCTGGAAATTCGCGCCGCGAAGCCCAAGCTGGCTTCGCACGCCGACCCGCTGAAGCCCTTGCCGGTCAAGGGAGCTGACGCGTTTCATCCGCGCCAGCGGATCATCACCGATCCTGTGCACCCGACGCATCCGCGGCAAACGGTGATCAATCCCGCCGCGCCGCAGCTCGCGCCGAAGGTGCTTCCGGATTTGCCGAACATCGTGCAGTTGCAATCTGCGGCTGCACCCGCGCGGCCTCGCATTCAGATCAGCCAGGATGCGCTCGCCAAACTTCATGCGCGCCAGCATCGAGTTGCAACGACGACGGTAGCGCCGCCCGATGTCGCGCCGGTTCTCGAACAAAAACCTGGTGAGGTTGCTCTCGCGTTGTCGCCAAACGCACCTGCGCGGCCGAAACTCGAATTGAACGCAGGCGCCGCGCCGCGTGTTGCAACACGCACCCAGAGTGGCGACTCCGCGCCTGCGCCTGAACTGGGCGCGGCGCAAACTGCCAATGCAAACGGAGCGCCGCCATCGCTCATTGCGCTTTCCGCGGCGCCGGCGCCTCCTGCGCCGAATGTTCAGCCGCCACAGGGCAATGTCGCCGCGCGCATTGCGATTTCGCCGGAGGGCGCGAAGCATGGAGCGCCGGATGCTTCGCCAAACAGCGCGAACGATTCCCCTGGCAGCTCCGTTGGCGGTGGAAAGAGCCCAGTGGGCGTCAGTATCAGCGGAGGAAATCCACAGCCGAAGAGCACGGTCTCCGGCTTGGGTGGCACAAAACTCAGCCTTCCCTCGTCGCGCTCTCTGGCGAGCCGCGTGGACGCGAGCGCCAAGTCCGACGACGCATCTGAGCGGACCGGCCCGCCGAATTTCGCTATTCTGCCGCCTGGGGCGAAGCCGGAACAAATCTTCGCCGCCAAACATGTCTACACGCTGGCCGTCAACATGGCCAACATCAACAGCGCCAGCGGCAGCTGGGTTTTGCATTTTGCGGAGCTAAGCACGGACTCGAATAGTCTCGCATCAGCGGCTACCGATTTGTCTTCACCCTCCCCCATGCGAAAAGTGGATCCGAAATACCCGCCGGAATTGATCGAGCAAAACGTTCAGGGAGAAGTGGTGCTCTACGGCGTTATTCGCACGAACGGCTCCGTGGACAGCATCCAGGTTGTGCGCGGGGTTGATCCGCAGCTCGATGCCAACGCGAAAAGCGCTTTCGCGCAGTGGAAATTCACGCCTGCTTCCAAAAGCGGCACGCCCGTCGAGATTGAAGTCATCGCGCACATCCCGTTTAAGATTCGCGATGACCGTTGATTGCACAGGCGATGTGCCCGTGAGCTTTGCTTCTTCCTTCGGCTCTGACTGATTTTTTTCTGGCTGTTTCTGTTCTGCTACTTCGATGCGGCGGCCGCGGAGGGCATAGCGGCTTCGGCGAGCTTCACCAGCGAGTACAGCGCGTGATTGACGGGCGTAGGCACACCAAGTTCGGCGCCGCGGCGTGAGATGTAACCGTTGAGCGAATCGATTTCGGTGCGTTTGCCGCGCATCATGTCCTGAGCAGTCGAAGAATACGCTTCGGCCATTTGCGTGGCGATTTTGAAAGCACCTGCGAGCGCAACTTGCGGATCCTCAAATCCAGGCGGATGAATGCCCGCCGCTTCGGCCACAGCCAGAATCTCGTATACAGCGGTTTCGACCATCTTGCGCGCATCCGGGTTCGCCGCAATCTGCCCGTACGGGACGCGAGCCAGCGCGGAGACTGCATTTAGTCCGCAGTTCCAGGTGAACTTGGTCCAGAGCTCGCCGGCAATATTGTCGGTGATGCGACAGCCGACGCCCGCGCGTTCAAACACGGCGGCGACGCGTTCGGTGTGTTCATTGCGCGGACCAATCACCAGATCGCCGCGGCCGGAGTGTTTTACATGCCCGGGTTGAGGAACGGCGGCGGCGACATACACTACCGAGGAGATCGCATTAATTCCGGACGCGGCGTGTATTTGCTCCGCGTTGTCTACGCCGTTCTGCATGCTTACAAGTGGAGCTCCTGGAGCGAGGAGAGGCGCAAGTTGCTTTGATGTTGCGGCGTTGTCGGTCGTCTTAACACAAAGGAGAACGATCTCCGCGCCGCGGGCGTCTTTCAATTCCGTGGAAGCTTCGACGCGCACCGTTTCTTTGAACTGCACCGTGTCAAGAAACAGACCGTTCTTTCTCACGGCCTCCACGAACGCGGGGCGGCCGATCATGATGACCGGCGCTCCCGCGCGCGCGAGCATTCCGCCGAAGTAACCGCCTACCGCGCCTGCTCCGACAATGGCTATGCGCGGCCAACTCTTCTCTTCGCTCATGACGTCACCACGGAAATCAGGCGGTCAATGTCGCGTTCGGTGTTGTAAAGATGCGGCGAAACGCGAATATTTCCTTCGCGCAAACTGACGATCACATTTTCGGCGCGCAACTTTTGATAAAGCTCGGCGGTTTTCTCCGGAGTTCGAGCAGCAAAACATCCATACGGTCCACGGAGGGCCGCATCCAGGGGACTTGCGGGAACGCAGCGATCTTTCGGCAGACGCTCGAACAATTGGTCAATTAATGCGTGGTTGTGTTTCGCGACAGTTCCCTCGCCCATGCGAAGCACGAAATCGAGCGACGCGTCGAATCCAACGAGGTTGAAATTGAAGTGGCTGGCCCATTCGGGAGCGTCCCAGCGCTTCGCGCTGTCCGCGGGCTTGGGATCGGAAAAGTTGAGCTTGGCGAAATTGTCGGAGCCCTCGATGGCCATCCAATAAAAGGGCGCGGGACGGACGCGTGCGAGCAACTCGTGCTTGATCCAGAAAAAGCCCGTGCCGAAGGGACCGAAGAGCCATTTATAGCCGGCACACACGAGAAAATCCGCGCCGAGTTGCGCGACGTTCATGGGGAGCGCTCCGCAGCACTGGCTTACATCCAGCATCAATAAAGCCCCCTGCGCTTGGCAGGCGTCGGCCAAACGGCGCGCATCGAGCAGGGACCCGTCGTCGAAGCGAACCATACTCACGGAAACGACGCGCGTCCTCGGAGTGAGGGCGGCAATAAGATCGTCCGCGTTTAGAAAACGACCTCGCGGGGACACTACCTTCAATTTGATTCCTTCGCGCTCCTCCATCGGCTTCCAAAGCGTATATTGCAGGGGGAATTCGCGTGCGGCGGTGATGACCTCGTCGCCGGGCTTCCAATCGAGGGCATAGGCCACGGCAATAATTCCGGCGCTTGCGCCGGTAGTTACAGCAACCTCTTCCGGCTTGCCGCCGATCAGTTGTGCGACGTTGGCTCGAATGCGATTGGGGATTTCGTAGAAAACGGAATCGGTCCGGTGGTGCGGGTGTTTTTTGTCGTCGAGGGCGGCTTGAATCGCGCGCAGAGAAACTTTGGGCATTGGCGATTGCCCGGCCAGATTGAGATAGGTGGCGTCCTCAAATTCGAACCACTCTTCACGCCAGTCGGTGTGAAGGGGCGTTGCGGCGGTTGCCATGGCGAATAGCCTCCGGCTGTTGTGACACTTAGATTGCGGGAAACCTGTTTGGTTGCAACGTCCAAATTGGGAGAGAACAGAAGCGGAAACAATACGCGCGATAAGCGCTAGAAATGGCTGCGCAGCTCGCGAAACGAGGGAACGATGACGAGCTTTCCCGCGCCTGCCATGACCGGCTCATGTTCGAGCTGCCAGGTATGCTGGTGCGGAATGTAAACGGCGTTGAGGCCGATTTTCATGGCTGGATTAATGTCGCTGCGCGGGCTGTTGCCGATCATCCAGCCTTGCGATTTTACGATTTTATGTTTGCGCACCAGGTTGCCGTAGGTTTCCGGATCTTTTTCGCTGACGATCTCGATGAATTCGAAAAAGCCTTGCAGGCCGGAGCGCTCGACTTTTGCGGCTTGCTCGGCAGGCTCGCCTTTGGTGAATAAAATCAGGCGGTGCCGCTCGGTCAGGTAGGCTAGCGTTTCTGGTACTCCGTCGAGAATGTGCGGCGGGGTGCGTTCCAATTCCACGACGCGCATGTGAATTTGCGCCAGCGTTTCGCGTTTCACCATGTGTTCCGCGAGTTTCAGATAGGTTTCCTCGAGCGACCGGCCGAAGCTGCGCACGCCGTAGCCGTACTGGCGGATATTCTTGCGCTCGGTTTCATTCAAAATATGGCGGATGTAGGCGCGGGTGTAACCGCACGGTTCGACGAGAGTGATGAAATCCTCGATGAGCTTTTCGAAAAACACATTGTTTTCCCACAACGTGTCGTCCGCATCGATCATGAGCGTGTTGCGTCGCATAGGGGACAGCGTTCAGTCTACCAGCCCAAGAGCGTCCTCCGCGATAGCCGCGGCTGCGGCGGGTTTGGCCATGACGCTGGCGGCTTCGCGCATTTTCGCGAGGCGCACAGGATTATCCAGAAGACCGGCGATTTTCCAGGCCGCGGCCGGAAGATTGTTGCAGCGAATGGCGGCGCCTGCTTCGAGCAAATGGTCGGAGTTGCGTTCTTCCTGTCCCGGAATGGGTTCGATCAGCGCCATTGGCAAATGGCGGGAAAGCGCTTCTGAGGTCGTCAGTCCGCCAGCTTTGCCGACGAGGAGATCGGCTGCAGCCATATATTTGTCCATGTCGGTGGTGAATCCCACCGCACAGAGGCGCGGCGTTCCGCTGGGCAGCTTTCCAGCAGCACGCGAAATCTCTTCCAGGCGTTTGCGAACTTTTTCACTTTTTCCGGCAATGGCGACGATCTGCATAGGGCGCCTCAAGGCGAGCAAGTCATTCACAAGCTGTTCGACGGGGCCGACGCCATAGCCTCCCGCGGCAACCAGGACCAACGTCGCGGCCGGATCGAGGCCGAGCATGCGCCGAGTTTCCGTGCGGTCGATGGGTTTGGCGAAGAGCGGATCAATGGGGATGCCGGTCACACGTATGATTTCGCGCGGGACGCCGATGTGCGCCAGGTATTCGGACGCTTCGTCGATGGCGACGTAGTAGCGGTCCACGGTGCGGCAAAGCCACATGGCGTGCACGTCGTAGTCGGTGACCACGATGGCGTTATGCGAGCGCAATTTTCCTTTGGAGATAAGCCAGGCGATGATTTCCGCGGCGAGAAAATGCGTCGCAACGCACAAATCCGGCTGCACTTTCTTGAGCAGGCGAATCATCGGCGCGGTGTTCAGGCGGTCCAGAGCGAGGCGGCGTCGCGGATTGTGCCAAGGCTGATCGGTGCGCTGGTAAAGAACGCCCATCAGGTCCGGGGCGTGGCGCACCATGGCGATGTACGCCTGATCGTAAATGCGCTGGAAAAGTTTGCTGACGTACTGGATGGTGTCAATGTGTTCGACGACGCAATCGCCGCGGGCTGCGAAAGCTTTTTCGAGAGCCTGTGCCGCGCGGACATGGCCCGCGCCGGAGGAAGCGGACAAGAGGAGGACACGCGGCTTGGTGGTCATTCGCGACGCGCTCCTGCTGCGGGGGCGCGCATCATGAAGGCTTGCGGCGCCCGGCAGCAATTTTTTCAAGCACGCTGCGCGCTACGCTCTGCAATTCGCCGAAGCGCGTCAAATAGTCCTGGAATTCGTGATTCAAGAGCTTTGCTTCTTCCGGGCCGAGCTGCGTGCGCAGAATCATGTCGCGCAGCTTGACGGGATGCGGCAAAAGCGCGTCCTCTTTCAATTCTTCCAGAGCAAGGCTCGCGTCGTAGTGATACATAGATTTCCCCCGGCAGAAAAAAGAACTCCATTCATTCGAACCTGGAACGCACGGCCCAGGCCATTGTACTCGCCAAATGGCGTCTCTTCACGCTAACGGCGGAAGGAAATAGCACGCAATGCACCGAGGTATCTTTTCGGGGCCCCAAACAAATTTGCCAGCCGCATCAACAAAACCCCATTTGTCTCCGATCCGTACGCGCGCCAGACCGCCCGAGAACCGGGAAACAGAGGTAAATTGCGGCTGGATCACCAGTTGTCCCGATGCGTCAATGAATCCCCATTTTCCACCGAGCATAACAGCAGCTCGCCCTCCGGAGAATGCTGCCGCTCGCTCGAATTGGGGAGAAATAGCTGACTGGCCTGTTTTATCGACGAAGCCCCACTTGCATTTCAAAATGACCGCGGCAAGGCCTTCTGAGAATCTTAGTCCGTCGGAAGTACTCCCTCTCCCCATGCCCGAACAATCTTCCTCATCAAACTGAGCGGGAACGACTATTTGGCCGGCCTTGTCTATGAAGCCCCATTTACCTTCCACCTCCACGGCGGCCAAACCGTCGCGAAACCTTTGGACTCTTTCAAATGTAGGCGGCACGATCATGCGGCCAGTGTGGTCGATGAGCCCGAACTTGCCATCCAGGTTGACGAACGCAAGGCCATCGGAGAAATCGGAAGCGTTCCTATATTGCAGGGGAATCGCCATCTGTCCGTTCTTGTCGAGGTATCCGGCCTTGCCGTCGACCATCACGGGCGCAAGCCCTTCTGAAAAATGAAGTTGGTTCGGGTATTGGGCCGGGATGACGATCTGCCCGGCCTTATTCATCGCGCCCCATTGACCGTGGATTCGAACGGGCGCGAGCCCTTCCGAGAAGGAGAAAGGAAATGGATCTCGACCTTCGAGCGGTATCATCATCTTTCCTGTTTTATCGATATAGCCTAGTTTCTTGCGCACTCGTACTGCCGCCAAACCGTCGCGGAAATTGGCAACCCAGTCGTACGCGGGTTCGATGACTACACGGCCCGTTTTGTCTATGTAGCCCCACTTTTTCCCGAGCTCGACTCCAGCCAGTCCCTCGCAGAAGGATTGGACTGCGGAATACTGCGCCGGGATCGCCATTTTGCCTGTTTCGTCCAGAAATCCAAATTTGCTAAAGACCCTAACGGCCGCGAGGCCCTCATAGAAATCGTAAATATAGGAATATTGCGGCGGGGTGACCATCTTGCCGGTCTTATCTATCAATCCGACCTTGTCGTTTTGAGGCACGGCAAACAACGATTCTGATTGGCCCATTGGCGGGAAGGCGATCGACAAACCAAGCGTACAGGTTTCTTCCGGTGATGCGAGCAGCACATCGTCCCTCTGATCGCGTGCCCTATCCTGTGAGAGGATTACGGTTCGTTGGCCGGCGGCGGAGACTCCGAAAGCTAGCAGGCACGCCAAAAAAAGACGAACCGAAGAGAATATCCGCGATGACTGCGAAGCCATAACACCTCACCAGCCCGCGAGAGCCATCGAGCAACGCGCCCTCTGAATTCCCGACGGGTTGAAAATGTCTATCTGTCCTCGTACCAGACGCAATGTGCTTTCGAGAAGGCCACGACGCAGAGGACTTGCAATACCAGAGGCAAGAACTTCAGGCGGCAGAAGCAGCCGCGGGCATGAATTCGTAGCGCTCGATTTTCGCAGCGATGCCCATGCGGCCGTTGGAGGTGGGCTCCACGCGGACGATGTGGCCGAGGCAGCGGATATTGACGTCGCTGGATTGGGTTACTTGCTCGGGCAGAGTGATGACGAATTCGATTTCGCTGCCAATGGCGAACTTGGTTTCCGCGAGGAAATAGAGTCCGCGGTAACTGACGTCTCGCGTTTGCGCCGCGAGTTCAGAGCCGTGGGGTTCGTGCGTCAGCACGCGCAGCGGCAAAGTCATATTGAAACGCCTCGCTTCGCGGCGGTCGGATCCGTCGCTCATCTCTCCTCCCACTTGAGTCTGCCACGCGGGCTGGAATTGAAGGAAAGCTAACATCGGGGCACGCAAACTGCAACGCGAAATTGCGGGAATTACGTCCTAGTACGAGGGTTTTAAGGGTTTGAGTAAACTTGGAAGTAATCGGTGCCTAGAGGAGTACCGTTACTCTCAGAGATTATTGGGGTGTGGAAAGCGTGACAGTTTGTGGTGCGAAACCAGGTTGGAACGCTTCGGGGATTCTGACAGAGGATCAGGAACACGTCGAGAAGATCAATCGATTAACCAAGGTCAATCCAAGCCGTTGCGGGGTTCGGTCTTTTTGCAGCGTTGCGATACACTCGATTTTCTTTCGACCAGAACGATGACTACACAGCACACGTCTCGGAAGTGTTTCCTAGACGGGCCTGCAGGACGGCTCGAAGCTATCTTGTGGAGCCCCAGTGGCGGCACGCCTGCACAGGCTGCGGTGGTTTGCCACCCGCATCCGCTCTTTGGTGGGACGATGCACAACAAAGTCGTCTATCAAGCGGCGAAATCGTTGGATGCCCTGGGCCTGCTGGTTTTGCGATTTAATTTTCGCGGGACGGGACTGAGCGAAGGGAAACACGATCGAGGGGATGGCGAACGCGGCGATGTGCGGGCCGCGCTGGATTTTCTTGCCGCGGAATATCCCGGGATCCCGTTGTTGGTTGCGGGGTTCAGCTTTGGCTGTTGGGTTGGGCTGCGCGTTGGTTGCGAAGATGCGCGCGTCACGGCGCTGATCGGGCTGGGAGCGCCGGTGAACAATACGGATTTTTCCTATTTGGCAAAATGCGAAAAGCCAAAGCTGTTTGTGAGCGGCAGCAACGATATGTATGGCGCCGTGGACAAACTTAGGAGTGTCGTCGCAATTGCGGCGGGAGAAAATGAGATAGTCGTCGTGGACGGAGCGGATCACTTCTTTGTCGGGAAACTGGATCAAGTGAATCGCGCGATTGCGGATTGGGTTCCAAGAATGTAGCGACGATTTAATATCGGCGCTATCGCCATATCGCGTAGATGTAAAACCGGCGCCGCAAGATTACGCGCTTTCGCCGCGTGAGAAGAGTTTTGTGAACTGGTCGACCGTGGCCGGAGCGACGTTCACCAGGCGCGCGTTGGCCTGGACGTGCTCAACGCGGGACATTCCTACCAGCGCGGCAGTGATTCCTGGAGAGGAACGGACGAATTGGAGGGCGCGTTCGGCGTCGTCTTCGAGGCCCAGGGCTTCGGCGACGAATCCCGGCAAGTTGCGGGCAACTTGTCCCTGCAGCAGCGATGCGCTGGCTATCAGCGTGATGCCGAGCTCGCTCGCCGCTTCCATCACCGTGCGGTCTTTCCCTCCCATGGATTGATTGCCGAGCGTCAGCGCTTCGGTCATTCCAAGGTTAAAAGGGAGCTGCACGAAGCGGAAACGATGCTTCTTGCCGGCGATATCTTCGGCGATTTGCGCGAGTTCGGCTAGTTGCATGCCTCGAGCGGATTTGGCTTCCTCGCGGAAGCCGCTCCAGGTGGCCATGCCGTAGAACTGGATTTTCCCGGCGTCGGCCGCGGACTCGAGATAGATGAACGCGTCGCGCACGCGTTCGAGAAAATCTGGAGGGGAGACTTCGCCGAGCTGTGTTTCTGGATTGTGGAGATAGTAGACGTCGATGCAATCGAGACCGAGATTGCCCAGGCTGCGACCGAGTTGATTTTCGAGGAAGCGCGGTGTGATGCAATGGCTGCCGGCGACGATGTCTTTCCCGGTGAAGATGCCCGGCTGGAGATACTCGCGGAAGAAATATTCATTGGGTTCTTCGGGCATGGAGCCGTCGGGTGTGAGGTAACCGCCTTTTGTGCAGACGACGAATTCTTCACGGGAAAAGCCTTTTGCCGCCAGTTGCTTGATGGCTGCGCCGATGTTGCGTTCACTGCGCTGGAAGCGGTAGTTGATGGCGGCGTCGAAGACATTGATGCCTGATTCGGCAGCGGCCGTGATTGCGGCCGTATAGCTCGCGTCGGTCTTCGGATCAGGCTGTCCTAAATAAGTGCCGATACCGAGCGAGGAGACGACGAGGCCTTGCGCTTCGCGGAAGTGGCCGTCGGCGGCCCGGCCAGCGAATTTATTGGCGTAATGTTTTGTTCCTTCTATTGTGGCGGATTTCGTCATGGATTCCTTCACGTCGCGATCATGCTGGCTCGGGCGCAAAATGCTGCGCCCCTACATCGGTGGCCCGCCCGATTGGGCTGGGGTGTGGCCCTCGGCTGGTTCAGCAGTCTTTGGATTCAGGAGACGCGAACAGGCCCTGAGGATTTTACGGTAGGGCCAGTCTTTTTCGCGAAAGAAAATCTCGCCTTCGCGGGGGTTGCTGTAGAACCAGCGGGAGATCAGGCCGAGGTGTTCGCCGAGTTGTTCACGCAAGGCTGCCGCAGAAAGCGCTGCGTTCGAAACCGTGGATGAGGCAGCGGTGAGTGTTGCTGATGGAGTTTCGTCTTGCGTCTCGGAGGTTTCCGGTGCGGAACTGCCAGGGTCCTGCGCGACCGCGCCCAGAACTTGTGTCCTTCCAGTGTGGTCTTCGAGATAGTCCTTGAAAATGCGCTCCGCGGAACGGGGCTGGCTGGCGATTTCTCCGAAGCGGAGAAAGAACGGTTCGGCGAGGCGGCCGCTGTGGACGCCGAACACGCCAATCGATTGCTCTTCCGCAGTGCGCTGGAGGATTACGGCGTTGAGATCCTGAACACGCCGGGCTAGTTCAGGTTGCAGGCGCAGGACATCGTCGAGCTTTTCAACGCGTTTGTGCAACGAGGCGGCGCGTTCAAAATCGAGGTCCTCGCTGGCACGCTCGCGGTCTTCTTCGATTGTGGCGCGGAGCGAGTTGCCGCTGGTGTCGAGGAATTGCACGAGGCGGTGAACTTCGGCATCGTATTCCTCTTTGGAACAGCCTGCAAAGCATGGTGCGAGACACATTCTCATTTCTGAATAGATGCAGCCCGGGAAAGCCGGGTCGCGGCGAATTTTGATTTGGCAGCGGCGCACTTTGAAAAAATCGAGAGCTTTTTCCGCGAAGGCGCTGGCTGTTTTGCGGGAAGGGAAGGGACCGTAGTAGGCGCCAGCCGTTGGCGAGCCGGTTTCGTCGACAGGAATGTGGCGGGTAACGTAGCAGCGCGGGTAGGCGTTGCGCAGGCTGACTTTTAAGACGGCCGGTGTGCGCAAACGCATGAGCGCGCGGTAACGTTTCGGGAAAATTTGTTTCGCGTGCGTGTAGTAGGTGAGTGTCTGCTCCAACTTCGAGCCAGTGAGGCGATAGCGAATGCCGCGCGCGAGTTCGCGCAAATTAAGCCGCTTGCTGGCTGGATCGGGTGGGCCCAGGATTCGTTGCAGACGGCGGCGTAAGTCCTGGGTGCGAATCAAAAGGGGTTCGCCGTTTTGCGCGCGCATTTCGATCAGGCAAACGGCGGGTTTTGCCGGCAGCACGGGAAAGAAATCCTCTTCCGCGCGCGCAGGATCGAATTCGAGACCACAGTCCAGTTCGAGCACACTGCAAGAATACTATGATGATTGGCGGGATGGAGAATCGCCAAATGGGAATGGCGTCATCGTGAAGCCTGAAGGCCGGAGAGCTTGTCGATGCGGGGTTGCAGGTCTTCTGGTTTGAAAATGGGAGCGGAGCAGGCGCGATTGGTGCAGATGAAGGCTGCGGCGCGCGGCAATTCGGGATATTGCACGTCGGGATTCGGGAGTTTGCCTTCGCGGGTGTCCCACCACTCGACGCGTTTGTAGCTGGAGGGAGAGCGCAGAGCTGCTTGAAAGAGAGCTTGCGATGCGGGGTCGTCTTTTCGACCGACTACTGTCAGGTGCAGCGGTGCGCGGTTAAGTTCAAGGTCGGGCAGAAGCGCGCTGGAGGCGGGCAGGCGATTCACGATGGGCACGGCAGAGAGGTACTTCATGGCGAATTTCGCGAGGTCTTCATAGTGTGTGTCGCCGGTGAAGTGGAAAAGAAGATTGGCGGTGCGCGCTACGAGGACATTTTCGTCGCGTTGCGGGCGCGGGACTTAGGCGAGATCGGTCGGAGTTTTCGAAGTAAGAAAACCTGCGGAGTTGGCATCGCGGAAATTCTTGTCGGCGAAATGGATGGAAGATTCGGCGTGCGCGAGCCAGGCGCGGTCGCCAGTGGCTCCGTATAGGGAGAGGAAGGCGCGCGCCATGGCGATGGTGTCGCCGAGATAAGGTCCTGCCGCGTCTTTTGCGTTGTGGCGGAAGCCGCCGCCGGGCAAGGCGCGATTGGCGAGGATCCATTTCGCAGCGCGCCTTGCATCGTTCAGAAGATCCGCGTCTCCTGTGGCGTCGTAGAGCGCGACCAGCCCGTTAATGGCCCAACCGTTTTCGCGGGCGTAGATGTGTTGGTCGACGCGAGGGACGCCCTGCTTGCGCCGGGCGGCATCGTTAAGAGCAAAATATTCGCCACCGTGTTTGCCGTCGATGAGGTCGGCGTCCTGGCTGGTGTAGAAAGCGCCTTCGGGCGAGGTTAGAAATGTTTTCAGGTAGCGGCGAATTTCCTGGGCGGCGTGCAGGTAGCCCGGATCGCCGAATTGCGCGTAGGCCAGCGAATAGATGCGCAGATTCTCCGCTTGCATCTGCATGATTTTTTCGAAATGCGGGTGATTCCAATCGCCGTCGGTCGAGTATTGATAAACGCCGCCCCAGGCGGGGTCGAGAAGGTGAAGCTGCGCGGTGAGCGTTTGACGCGCCATGTGCTCGGCCTCGGTATCGCGATTCAGTTTGGCGAGCACCAGGGAGTATTCGACGGAGTCCCAGTCGAGAAGTTTTTGGTCGGTGCCCCAGCTTCCGTTTGCTCTGTCGTATCCAGCGAGATAGTTTTTGTTTAATTGCAGTCGCAGAGGTTCGGTGAGGAGCGCATTGGCTGGCACTTCCAGTTTGGCTTCGGGACGTACGGACGGGCCGGGCGTCGGGTCATCGAGGATGGCCTGCAACATCGAGAGCATTTCGTCCGGAGCGAGATACCCCTGGCGCTTCACGATCTCCTGGCCGTTTGCATGGAAGACGACCGTGGCAGGCCAGCCGTAATCCTCATAGCGATTAGAAAGATCAGGGCGCGAGTCCTGATCGGCCTTAACGACGATGTAGTGTTCACGAAGCATTTTGACTACGGCCGGGTCGCTGTAGGTGTTTTCGTCCATGACGTGGCACCAGTGGCACCAGACGGCTTCGAGATCGAGGAGGACAAAACGCTTTTCTTCCTTTGCCTGGGCGAAGACGGATTCGGACCAGGGTTGCCAGGCGAGTCTCGAGGATTTGGCCGCGGATTCCTGCGCGCGGGCTGTCGGAAGAACCAAAAGGAACGATAAGAGGAACGAGAATAGTGTCTTCATAGTGTTTGAGGATAATACGGGAAAAACCGCTTCACGGATGGACCCCTCCTTGTGCCAGCACTCGTCCGCAGGCTGTCAGCTCTAACCCATCTGCGCTAAACTACCCGCGCCCATGAATCTCGACCTAACCGAAGAACAATCTCTCCTCCAAAAAACCGTTCGTGACTTCGCCGAATCCGAAGTCCGCCCGCTCGCCAAAGAACTCGACGAAACCGGCCGCTTTCCCCACGCCACGTTCAAAAAAGCCGCCGAACTCGGCCTCACCGGCATCGCCCTCCCCGAATCCGAAGGCGGCGCCAACTTCGATCACATTGCCTACACGATCGTCATCGAAGAAATCTCCCGTTGCTGCGCCTCCACCGGCGTAATCCTTTCCGTCCAAAATTCTCTCTATTGCGATCCCATCCACCGCTACGGCACCCCCGAGCAAAAAAAGAAATTCCTTGAACCGTTCGCCCGAGGCGAAAAAATAGGCTGCTACGCCCTCACTGAACCGCAAGCCGGCTCCAATGCCGCGGCTCTCCAGACCAAAGCCGTGCTCCATGGCGACAAATACGTCCTCAACGGCACAAAAGCTTGGATCACCAACGGCGGCGCCGCCGACGCAGCCATCGTCTACGTCAACACGCACCCGGAAAAAGGTGAAAAAGGAATCACCGCGTTGCTAGTGGAAAAAGGCACCGCGGGATTTAAGACAGGTAAGGAAGAGAAAAAGCTGGGAATCAGCGCCACAGCCTGCTGCGAACTGATTTTCACTGACTGCGAAGTTCCCGTTTCGAATCGCATCGGCAACGAAGGCGAAGGCTACAAAGTGGCTCTCTCCACCCTCGACGGCGGCCGCATCGGCATCGCCTCCCAGGCCGTCGGCATTGCGCAAGGTGCTTTCGAAGCCGCCCAAAAATACGCGCAAGAACGCCTCGCCTTCGGCCATCCCATCTCGCAGTTCCAAGCCATTCAATTCATGCTCGCCGATATGGTCACCGACCTCGATGCCGCGCGCCTTCTTGTCCGCAAAGCCGCCTGGAAGCAAGACACCGGCGCGCGCTTCAGCATGGATGCCGCCATCGCCAAACTTTTTTCCAGCGAAATGGCCACCCGCGTCACCCACAAAGCCATCCAAATCCACGGCGGCAACGGCTACTCCCGCGAATACCCTGTCGAGCGCAACTATCGCGATGCCCGCATCACCGAAATCTACGAAGGCACCTCCGAAATCCAGCGTCTTGTCATCTCGTCTTGGCTGCTCAGGTCCTGACCAGGGCTCAGCGCTCGTCCCATTGTCTGAAACGTGCTGCTAATGTGTACACCTTGATGTACACTTGAGTTTAAGGAGGGCAGCGCCCGTGGCCACCATCAAAGTCGGCGTCCGCGAATTTCGCGAGCGCATCGCCAGCTTCCTTGAATCAGACACGCCGGTTGCCGTCACCCGCCGCGGCGAAACCCTCGGCATCTACGTGCCCACCCGCCGCAAGCACCTTTAAATCGCCGACATCTCCGAACTGAAAGCAGCCTCCGACCGCCTCGCCCAAGCCCTTGCCGACGGCTCGTCGGAATTCTTTGCCTCCCGCTCGCTCGAACAACTGGCTGCAGCGCAGGGCACCACGTCGCTAGAAAACCCCGAGGACTTGGCCGGGGGCTGGCCGCGAGAAGAAGATCTTGACGAGTTCCTCGAGGTGACCTACCGCAACCGGCGTTGACTGCCCAATGGACGCCGTCCTTCTTGATACCGACGTTTTCTCTTTCTTTCTCAAAGGTGGAGACACACGTGCCGCCCTCTACCATCCTCACATTCGCGGTAAAGCCGTCGTGCTTTCTTTTGTCACGGTCGGCGAATTGTACGTGTGGGCCGCTCGCAGGCGCTGGAACGCAAAACGTGTCGCAGCGTTGGAACAACGCCTGCAATCTCTCACCATCGTTCCCTACGATCTTGCATTGTGCAAAATTTACGGAAGAACTCGCGCTGCGCTTCTGGACAAAGGCCACCCCATCGCTTCCAACGACTTGTGGATCGCCAGCTCGGCGCTTCGCCACTCTGTCACGCTCATGACGCACAACGCGAAGCACTTTGCTTCAATCCAAGGGCTCAAGCTCGTGACCGAATCTCGTCCGGCAGGCGGTTGAAAACGGGCTGCCGGACCTTTGCCACGGGCACAAAAGAAATCTGGGCCGCTGGCGTAACCTATTTTCGCGACCGCTCGACCCGTTTGGGGAAGAATTGAAAGACGCTGGTCGCGCCATGCCTACCGCGTTTCCCGTATTCACTTGTATCCGCAGCTGCCCTACGATGTCATCATGAAGGTCTTCTATGGCGTTCTCATCTTCTGCTTCCTTTTGGGCTTGTTGATTGTGGCCTTCTACGCACCCTGGACGTCCACGCCGCCCGGCAGCGCCGCTCCGCACGCCTTTCTCGGCTACGCCCCGGCATGGTCCAGCCACTTTTCGACTGTCCCTGGCGCTCGCGTTGACCGCGGCGATGCAGCGATCCTTGTCGCCATCGTGGCCTTCTTCTCTATTGTTATCGCCGGCTCATTCTACTTCTTCCGCACTAAGCGCCCCGGGAAAGATCTGATGCAGTAACGTCGCCATCTCTCCTCAGCCTCACAACCTTAGCCCTTCTTGTGCTACTTTTCCGTGCGCCATGAAACTCTACCGTACAAGCGCCGCGCTTCTGTTGGAGCACGAACACCTGACTTACGCTCTCCCCGACACTAACCTCGACGCCCTCGTCTCCCTCGATGATCTCCACGAACATCTGCTACGCTCGCTCCCCAAACTGCAAGCTGGGGCCGATCTTCTGCCGGATATACCCCTTCCCCCTCCGATTGGCACGCAAGAAGTCTGGGCCGCTGGCGTCACCTACTTTCGCAGCCGCTCCGCCCGCATGGAGGAATCAAAAGATGCCGGCGGTGGCAACTTTTATGACCGCGTTTATTCCGCCGAACGTCCCGAGCTTTTCTTTAAATCCACGGCCAGCCGCGCCGTCGGTCACCTCGGCAAAGTGGCGATTCGCTCCGACGCCAAATGGTCCGTCCCCGAGCCCGAACTCGCTCTTCTCTGCAGCCCCTCCGGCAAAATCACCGGGTATACCATCGGCAACGACCTGAGTTCGCGCGACATTGAAGGCGAAAATCCTCTCTACCTTCCGCAAGCCAAGGTCTACAACAGAAGCTGCGCCCTCGGTCCCGGCATACTCGTCGGCGAAAAGCCCATGTCCCCCTCCACGGAAATCACGCTGGAAATCCTGCGCAATAACCGCACCGTTTTCCAGGGCGCTACCACCCTTGCCCAGCTCAAACGTGACCCGCAAACCCTCGTCGACTATCTCTTCCGCGATAACGTCTTCCCCTCCGGTTGCTTCCTCCTCACCGGCACCGGCATCGTCCCGCCCGATGAATTCACCCTCCACGCTGGCGATGAAATCCGCATTTGCATTCATCCCATCGGCAATCTCACCAACTTTGTCGGTTAGCCTGCAGATCCCGTGGGCCAAGGACATCAGGTGGTCAGGGCTTTTCGAAGGCGGGTGTACGTTACGGAGAGGTCTTCGGGGTGGACGCGCGTCTCTGCTGTTACCGTCATGAAATTGGAATCGCCGAACCAGCGCGGGAGCGCGTGAAGGTGCAAATGGCCGACTACCCCAGCTCCCGCGGCGCGGCCAAGGTTCATGCCGAGGTTCATGCCGTCGGGCTTGTAATTGGATTGGAAGGCCCTTTCGACGCGCTGGGCGAGTTGCATCATTTCGTCAAGCGCGCCCGGTTCGCAAAGGCCCAGCTCGGCGACGTGACCGTAGGGGACGATCATCACGTGGCCCGAGGTGTAGGGAAAGCGGTTGAGGATGACGAAGCTTTTTGCGCCGCGAAAGACGATCAGCGTGGTTTCGTCGTCCGTGCGGGCGATGGCGTCACAGAAGAAACATTCCGGCTGATTACCGGCGGAGACTTCCTCCATGTATTGGTAGCGCCAGGGGCTCCAGAGATGGTCCATCGGCACGGTTCCTCACACACAAAAAGCTGAACGGACAGCATAGCAAAACGGTGCCATGAGGGGGTGGAACGCTCATAGATTAAAAATCAAGAAATAAGAGGAAACATTACACGGAGAGAGTAAAGGCCAGATAATCAGGTGGCTCATTTCGCGAGCGATTCCAGGTTCGATAGAGAATGCAGGCGCGACTGCGCGTCAGGAATGTTTCGCGTCGCCGGAGGCTGGGGCTGCAGCGGAAGAAGATTCCTCCGCGGAAGCTTCCGTTTCGGACGTGTTCACGAAATCCTTGAGCTCTTTGCTGGGTTTGAAGAAAGGAATCTTCTTTGGCGGGACTTCGACTTTTTCGCCCGTCTTGGGATTGCGGCCGACGCGGCCGCGCCGCTCGCGCGTGCGGAAGCTGCCGAAGCCGCGAATTTCGATTTTTTCGCCTTTCTGAAGGGATTCGATGATGCTGTCAAAAATGGTCTCGACGACGGTCTCGGATTCCTTACGAGGGAGTTCTGTGATGCGCAAGACCTCTTCGATGAGGTCGGCCTTCGTCAGCGTGAGTTGCTTGGTCATCGTGCCTATGCCTCGTTGCAGGGCCAAAGTGCGGCGGCCGCAGGTTCTTGGTGCGAAACGGCTTAGAGGAGCGAAAAGCGCCCGGTCGCCCCTCTTCCTATCATTAAATTGACCCGCAGGTAAATAAAATTGTGCGCTGCTGTCCCCTCCGGACGCCCCTGGGAGAGCAGACCGGTCTACTGCGAAGAACCTTGCGGCTAACAGCCCGCTAGCGGGCCGAGAGCTTGGACTTGAGCGCATCGCCAATCGTCGCGGTCGATGAAGACTTTGACGTGGAGCGATACTGCTCAATTTCCTTGCGCTCGATCTGCTTGGCGGCGGCTCGATAGCTTAACCCGATGCGGCGCGTTTCCGGGCTGATCTTGATGATCTTGAAATCATACTCCTTGCCCGGCTCGAGCGGACCGGCGCTCTTGAGCGGGCCGGTGCTGGTGCGGTGCATGGGAGAATGGCCGTCGTCGCGGCGCTTGCGGTCTTCGATTTCCGTGTTGTGGCAAAGGGCTTCGATGTTTTCACCCAGCTCGACGAAAGCGCCAAACGTGGCGATGCGTGAAACTTTGCCCTTCACGATCTGGCCGACTTTGTGCTGCTTGAACCACTCGCCCCAGATGTCGTTGACCTGCTTGATGCCGAGAGAGACGCGCCGGTTTTCCGGATCGATTTTCAGGACTTTTGCGGTGACCGGTTCGCCCTTCTTAAAAACTTCATGCGGGTTCTTGATGCGTTCGGTCCAGCTAACGTCGCCGACGTGGACGAGGCCGTCAAAGCCTTCCTCGATTTCAATGAAGGCGCCGAATTCGGCGATGTTGCGGACTTTTCCGGTGACGATGGTGCCGACAGGATACTTGTCCGCGACGAGGAGCCACGGATCGGGCAGCGCTTGCTTGATGCCGAGAGAGACGCGGCGGTCGCTGGGCTTGATGTCGAGGACCACGACGTCCACTTCTTCGCCGACTTTGAAGAGTTTCGAAGGATGCTGGACCTTTTTCGACCAGCTGAGTTCGGTGACGTGGACGAGGCCCTCGATGCCTTGCTCGAGTTCCACGAAGACGCCGTAGTCTACGACGCCGACGACTTTGCCCTTCACCTTGCCGCCAGCGGGATATTTTTCGGAGGCATTCACCCACGGGTCCGGCATGAGCTGCTTCAGGCCAAGCGAGACGCGCTGCTTTTCCTTGTCGAACTTGAGAATGATGACGTCGAGTTCCTGCTCCGGCTTGACGACGTCGGAAGGATGCTTGACGCGTCCCCAGCTCAGATCGGTGAGGTGGAGGAGACCGTCGATGCCGCCGAGGTCTACGAAAGCGCCGTATTCGGTGACGTTTTTCACGTGGCCGTGAACGACCTGCCCTTCTTGCAGGGTTTCCATGAGTTGGGCGCGCTTGGCGTGGAGCTCTTCTTCGAGAAGCGCGCGACGGCTGACGACTACGTTGCCGCGGCGCCGGTTAAGCTTGGTGACGCGGACTTGCACTTCGGTGCCGGTGAGGTCGTCGAGGTTTTGCGTGGGACGCAGGTCAAACTGCGAGCCTGGCAGGAACGCGCGAACGCCGATGTCCACGACGAGGCCGCCCTTGATGCGATCGACCACTTTGCCGGTGATGGTTTCCTTGGCTTTGTAGGCGGCTTCGATTTTTTCCCAGGTGCGGCGGCGAAGAACCTTTTGATAGGAGAGAATCGTGAAGCCGTCTTTGTGTTCGCCGGTGCGCTGGACTTCGATAACGGCGTTGGGCTCGGGACGCGGGATATCCGTCTCGGAGAATTCCACCGCTGGGATGAGGCCTTCCGTTTTTCCGCCGAGGTCCACGACCACGCCATGTTCCGTGTAGGCGACGACTTTTACTTCGATAATTTCGTTTTGCGAAGCCGCTTCGTGCTGCTCGTCGTACTGCTCCATCAGCTTGCTCATCTCTTCGGAGCCGGCGGCTTCTTCGGCGGCGGCTGTGGCTTCCGCGTCGGCTGGAGAGGGAGCTGTCACGGCTTGCGCTACTGGTGCGGCCGGAGTTGCCGCAGCTGCTTCGGGTGCGCCATGCGAACCTTCCGCGCCATCACTGGCAGACGCGTGCTCGGGTGCGCTCTCGGGCGCAGCTGGTTCGGACGTAGTGGTGTGGTCCGGGCTGGCTTCCGTCGAGGTGCTGTTCTGAATTGGTTCGGAATCAGGTGCGGGAGCGGCGGCAGATGCTGCGGACTGGTTGTTGTCGTGGTCAGAGAACATGGTTGTTGGCCTCCGGGAGATAACTTCTATTCTGTCCGACCCCGGTCAAGCCGGGGTCACGCAAACGTCGATAAAAGTCCTTGCGAATTCCCTAACGGGGTTGTGCAAGGAGGTTAACCGCTGAGCGGTCTTACGGGACAAGGTGTTGCGAGCGTTTCGAGGCACGCTGCAACCTTAAAAGGATACTCGCCGCGTTGCGTTTGTGTCAATGAAAGCGGTTAGGCGAAATTGGCACGAGAAGGAGTCTAAAGAGGCTATGTCACGGAAGTGCGAATCGGCGGGAAATATTTGGCTAGGCTTGGTGGGCTCTCAGAAGCTTGCGGGCGCGGGCTTTCATGGCGGGCGTTCCGGAGTGGAGGGATTTTTCGAGGAGTTGCTTTACTTTGGGACGCAGTGTGACGTGGGTTTTCGCCAAGTCGGAGAGTGCTTGGAGGGCGAAGGTCTTCACGATGGAACTGCGATCGTCTAAATAACGAAGTAACGCTTCGGCGGTGCGCCGGCGCTCGAGAAGACTGAGGCGAAGCCGCGTCACCATGGCGGCAAGATGCCAGCGCAACTCGATTTGCTCTGTTTCAGCAAGCAGGCCCATGAGTTCGGCTTTGTAGCGATCGAGGAGGCGAGGCTTCTTGGCGGAGACTTTTTCGGCGGCGTCGGCGGCGCGCAGGCGGACGATGGGGTCGTCATGCCAGAGGCAGGCGATGAGTTCGCGAAAACGGCGCGGTTCTTTGAGAACGAAGCGCGCCACTTCATCCGCGCGCCCAATCGAGCGCCGGTCAGCGCCTTCGAGCGTGGAAGCTATTTTCTGTCGAGGCATAGAGGATGTGGTTAGGCGGACGCTTGCGTTCCCGTTCTATTTTGTTTCGAGACAGCCGACCATCGCCACGAATGAGTCCTGATGTTCCTTCGAAGACATTCCACTGTCTTCAAGGTAAATCGTAAACAAATCCATCCCCGAAAGTACAAGGCAGCCCGAAAAAAGGCGACTGTTTTCTATGTCTACGCCCGAGAAAAACTTCGTAAAGATCTTTCCATTCGCAGATGCCGGGGGGCGATTCCAGATTCCCATCCGCAAGCTCACGCCTTTCAAAGTGGAGACGCTTTTCGCAGAGCACTTTGAACGCCTCGAAACTGGGCTCCGCCACAAAGCGCAGGAGAGAAATCGTCGCTTGCTGACAACCATCCGAGGCGCGCAGGATGTAGACATTTTCAGATCTTTTCTCCACTCGCCATCCGTTCGGAAGAATGAAATCAGCCGAGCCGAGCGTGAACCGTTGATCGAAGGGACCTGACGGCCCGAATAGAACGCCATCGCGGATTTGACCAAATGCGCTTAAACGTTTCGAACACTTGGCAGGTCGACTCTAAGCGCGGGCGCGGCCGGCTTGAGTGCTTTCGCGGCGAAAATCGGGAGCAATGACTTCGACGGTGCGGCACATTTCGAAAAGGCGGGAGCGCATGCGGCTGCCGATTCTTTGTTCGAGGGAGTCTTCGCGGACTGGCATGGCGAGTTTGCCGCTGGGCAGGCGCGTGGCTTCGCCTTCGGCTGCGGGATTGTCGTAGTAATTTGTGGTGATAATCGTGGTGCGCCGCTCGTTGTAGCGAGCGTTCAGGACGATCCCTACAATATCGCGGACCCAATCGGAGGGTTTGCTGGCGCCCAGATCGTCGAGAACTAGAATTTCCACCGTGCGGATGGGCTCGAGGACAACCATTTCCGTGGATTCGCTGGATGGATTGTAGCTGGCCTGGATTTCTTTGAGGAGTTCGCGGTAATCGCAGAAAAGACCGGCGTGCCCGCGACGAATAAGCTCCTTGAGCGCCGCGACAGCGAGATGTGTTTTGCCGACACCCGACGAGCCCATCAGCAGCAAGCCTTTTTCCGCAGCAGCGGGATAATCGCGCACAAATCCTTGCGCGAAGAGCTTGGCCTTTTTCAGCGAATCGATTTGTTGCGGCGTCGCTCCGACATCGGTGCTGTAGCTCTCAAAGTCACAATGTTCGTAGCGTTTTGGAATGCGAGCGCGCTCGATGACGCGCTCGGACCGCTGCTGCATGCCGCAATCGCAGGCGACGGCTACCTTGCCGGCAGCTCTATCGGGGCGCGGCACGAGCTTCCAGCCTGTGCCGCGGCAAAGGGTGCAATTGTCCAACGCCATGCGGACAGCTTACGTTTACGGAGGCTCAACGGCAAGCTTGCTTCTTTGGGAAAGCTGTGGATGAGGGAGACGAACCATCTAGCATGGTCTGCTGGATCCGTTGGCGCGGGTTTCCGTCGTGCCGTTCCTGGACGCAAGGCATAATGGAACGCCAGGAGCGCTTGTGGAATCACTGCTTATCGTTACGGGATCGATGGGAGCAGGGAAGTCGGCGGTTCTGGGGGAAGCGTCGGACATTCTTGCATTGCGCAACATTGTGCACGCCGCGATTGACCTGGACGCGCTCGGGCTGGCGAATCTTCCTGCGGGAGCGTCCAGCGACGATGTGATGTACCGTAATCTTGCGTCCGTCTGCAAACACTATGCTTCGATTGCCGTGAAGCGAGTTTTGCTGGCGCGTGCCATCGAAAACCGCGCCGAACTTCAACTTTGCCGCGGGGTTGTATCGGCTGCGAATACCGTCGTCTGCCGCCTTACTGCCAGCATCGAGACCATGAAGCAGCGCGTCAGGATGCGCGAAACCGGTTTCTCGCAAGGGATATATTGCTCGCGTCGCGAAATTGAACGCCGTCCTTGACGCCGCGAAATTGGAAGACTTCTCGATTACAAATGAAAATCGATCGCTGACTGAGGTTGCTCAGGAGATGCTTGTTAAAGCTAGCTGGATTTCAGAATGACGCACGGCCGTCCGCCGGAAAACGGGGAAGAGAGCTAGGGAGTGCGGATAACGCGTGGCGTGGCGCGGACGATGGCGTGACGCGGTTCCTTTTCTTGTCCGCGCAGTGCGGCCACGCGGGAGAGTTCTTGCTGGACTACGCTGGCGAATTCCGACATCTGTTTTTCCATCTCGACCATTTTTTCGCGCATGTTCAGGATGATTTCGATGCCGGCAAGGTTGACGCCCATGTCGCGGGCCAGCGTCAGGATTACGTCGAGGCGCTCAAGGTCGGAATCGGTGTATAGGCGCGTGTTGCCTTGCGATCGGGAAGGTTTTAATAGCCCAACGCGTTCGTAGAGGCGAAGGGTTTGCGGGTGGAGTTTGTACAATTCTGCCACCGCGCTAATCATGTAGCCGGCTTTGGCTCGTTTTCGGGTGCGTGGCGGCATTGCTTAACTCTTTCGAACGAGGGGCACGGCATGCCGTGCCCTTACACTCGACTCTTCATTTCACCTTGCAACCATCGAATTCCAATCCAGTCCCCAAATTCACAAACCTGCTTTCGCGAATAAATCCTTCCGCGGGTCTTCTGGCGCTACTGTTTCCAATTCTTTCATCAGAGTGCGGACGCGCTCGTCTGTTGGTTGCGGTACCACCACCTGAATCTCGACGTATTGGTCGCCGCGCGCGCCGCTTCTTGCGCTGGGAACACCTTTTTCTTTCAGGCGCAGCGTTTTGCCGCTATTTGTGCCGGGTGGGATGCGCACTAAGGAGCGGCCGTCGATTGTTGGGACTTCTACCTTTGCGCCCAGCGTCGCTTCGCTCACGGTTACCGGGACTTCCGTGTAGAGATCGTCGCCGCGGCGCTCGAAGAAAGTGTGGGGTTTCACGTCCACGCGCAGGTACAGATCGCCTGGAGGCGCGCCCATAGTGCCGGCATTGCCTTTGCCGGGGACGCGGACGCGCGAGCCGCTGGCAACACCTGCGGGAATACGCACGTCGATCGTTTCCGTCTTGCGCAGGCGGCCTTCGCCGCTGCAGGTGGGGCAGACTTTGCGGATTTTGCCGGTGCCGCCGCACCGCGTGCAGGGGACGTTGAACTTCATTTTGCCGGCGGCTTGCTGGATGGTGCCGGAGCCGTGGCACGTCGGGCATGTCGTTGCTGAGCCCACCGCACCCGTACCGTGGCAGGTGTCGCAGGTGTCGAGGCGTGTGATCGTGAGTTTCTTGACCGCGCCGCGGACGGCATCCCAAAAATCAATTTCGATTTGATATTCGAGGTCGCCGCCGGGCTCATGTTCCGGCTCTTCGGTGCCACCGCGGCCGCCGCGGAAGAACTGGCTGAAGAGATCGCGGAAACTGGATTGGCCACCTTGCGCGCCGGAATTGCCACCAAAATCGAAACCACCGAAATCGAAATTAACGTTGTCGGCGTCGTGGTCCGAACCAGCCCCGGGGCCTCCGCTCTGCATGTTGTCACTGTAAAAGCCATGCTGATCGTAGATCTGGCGTTTTTTTGTGTCGGAGAGGACGTCGTAGGCTTCCTGCAATTGCTTGAATTTTTCTTCGGCGGATTTATCGCCGGGATTCAGGTCGGGATGGTATTTGCGGGCGAGTTTACGGAAAGCGGTGCGAATGTCTTTCGCGGTCGCTTTGCGGTCGACGCCGAGGAGATCGTAAAAGTCTTGTTTTGTGGTGGCGGCCATGAAATCACTTAACCCTTTGACTTCGCTCAGGGCAGGCAGTCGACAGCTAAAAGCTTAAGAGTCAAAAACAAGAAACGGCATCTTGCGCGGTCAGGCAAAAAGCAAGAGGGGCGGGGCAAGCCCCGCCCCTCTGAGCTTTGGTTGCGCTAGTTGGGGCGCTTGGACTCGTCTACGTCAACGTACTCGGCGTCAATTACGTCGCCGGGCTTTTTGTCCTGTGCGCCGCCGCTGGATTGCGAGCCAGAAGCGCCCGCACCTGCGCTGGCGCCCGCGGCTTGTTCAGCCCCTGCTTTCGCTTCATTCGCTTTGTAGAGAATCTCGGCAATCTTGTGCAGAGACTTTTCGAGATTCTCGGTCGCGGAGCGCAAGCGAGCTGTGCCGCCTTCGGCGATGGCTTTCTTGGCTTCTTCGATGGCGTCTTCGGCCGTCTTAACGTCGGATTCGGCGATCTTCTCGCGGTTTTCGCGGATCATCTTCTCGGCTTGATACAGGATGCCGTCGAGACGGTTGCGCGATTCAACTTCTTCCATCCGGCGACGATCGTCCTCGGAGTGGGCTTCCGCGTCAGCGCGCAGCTTCTCGGCTTCTTCCTTGGTCATGCCGCTTGAGGCAGTGATGGTGATCTTCTGCTCCTTGTTGGTGGCCTTGTCTTTCGCGCTGACGTTCAAGATCCCGTTGGCGTCGATATCAAAGGTCACTTCAATTTGCGGTGTGCCGCGCGGCGCCGGCGGAATGCCGTCGAGCTTGAATTTTCCAAGCGAACGGTTGTCGGTGGCGAACTTACGCTCGCCCTGCATGACATGGATTTCCACGCCCGGCTGATTGTCCGCCGCGGTCGAATACGTTTCGACTTTGCGCGTCGGAATGGTGGTGTTGCGCGGGATCTGCACGGTCATCACGCCGCCGAGCGTCTCGACGCCCAGCGAAAGCGGCGTAACGTCTAGCAATAAGATGTCCTTCACTTCTCCCGCGAGAACGGCGCCCTGAATAGCCGCTCCGACTGCTACGACTTCGTCAGGGTTTACGCCCTTGTGCAGCTCTTTCTCGCCGAAGAAGGTGCGGACCAGCGACTGCACTTTCGGAATGCGCGTCGAACCGCCGACCATCACGACTTCCTTAATGTCGTTTGGCGAAAGCTTCGCGTCTTCAAGGGCTTGACGGACCGGCTTCATGGAGCGTTCCAGCAGGTCGCCCATCAATTGCTCGAGGCGGGTGCGTGTCAGTTTCTGCTGCATGTGTATGGGGCCGTTCGCGCCCGCCGTGATGAAGGGTAGATTGATTTCCGTCTCCATCATCTGCGAGAGCTCGATCTTGGCCTTTTCCGCCGCTTCCTTCAGGCGCTGCAGAGCCATGCGGTCTTTACCGAGGTCGATGCTGTTCTCTTTCTTGAATTCATCGATCAGCCAGTCCACGATGCGCTGGTCGATGTCATCGCCACCGAGGTGCGTGTCGCCGTTGGTGGACTTTACTTCCACCACGCCGGCGCCGACTTCGAGGACGGAGATATCGAACGTGCCGCCGCCAAGGTCGTACACGGCGATGGTTTCGTCGCTCTTCTTTTCGAGACCGTAAGCGAGAGCCGCGGCCGTGGGCTCATTGATGATGCGGACGACTTCGAGGCCGGCAATTTCGCCTGCCTGTTTTGTGGCCTGGCGCTGCGCGTCATTGAAATACGCAGGCACCGTAATCACCGCTTTGGAGACTTTCTCGCCGAGAAAATCTTCCGCGGCGGACTTCAGCTTGCCGAGAATCATCGCGGAAATTTGCGGCGGGTTATACACCTTGCCGAAAATTTCGACACGCGCGTCGTCATGCTCGCCCTTGACGACTTTGTACGGAATGCGCTTCATCTCTTCGCCCACTTCATCGTAGCGGCGGCCCATAAAGCGCTTGATCGAATAGACGGTGTTCTCGGGGTTCGTTACCGCCTGCCGCTTTGCTACTTGTCCAACGAGGCGCTCGCCGCCCTTGGTAATGGCGACCACCGAGGGGGTGGTGCGCGCGCCTTCCTGGTTGGGGATTACCACCGGCTCGCCGCCTTGCATGACGGCTACGACGGAGTTGGTGGTCCCCAAGTCAATTCCTATAATCTTGCTCATCTGTTCTAATCCTTCCGGAACCCGTCGAGATCACTGGCCAGCCTGAAGCCGGAGCTGCAGGAAAGGCCGAGGTGCATGGCGTGCTCCTAAGTCCAGTGCGAGAGCTACTATACAACTTGAGTGTATGCTTGTCAAGTTTCTTTATAGTGTCTGTAAGTAGTTGTCTGGGAAGAGCTTGCGGGAATCTCTGGCGTTTCTTGCCAATCTTGCGTGCCCAGCACTTACCGACTCTATCGTTCGCACACTCACATTAGAGTCAGCTCGCGTAGCAGGCGATACAAATTTCTGCTGGATGGCGCAACGATCCCTCAACCGGCCGGGTTCTTATTCTATGGGCATTGTCTGCTTGGCTGTTATCGGGTGGCTATCGCCGGCCGGGTCGGCCGCAACTTGTGATAATCTGACCTCAGAACTTGCCACATTCTCCTGGAGGATCGCGTGAACCGCCGTGTTTTCGTTCTAGCTGTTGCCTTCGCCTTGGGCGGAGGTTTGATTGTCAGCGGGGGCAAGCACGCTGTCGCCGCTCCGCCCCAGGCATTTGCCACCGAATCGGTGGGCGGGGCTACCGACATTGATCCGCACAAGGCGTTCGGATCGAAAAGCGCGCCTGTGGTTATGGAAGTTTTCAGCGACTTTCAGTGCCCTTCCTGCCGGATGCTCTTTCTAAACACAAACCAGCAGTTGATGGATAACTATGTAAGCACGGGCAAAGTGTTCCTCGTACACCGGGACTTCCCGCTGCCGATGCACGCGTACTCGAGGGTAGCGGCAAGGTATGCGCGGGCGGCTGCGGAGATTGGCAAGATCGAACCTGTCGAGCGCGTGTTGTTTGAGAACCAGGATAAATGGGAGCAGAGCGGCGACGTGGACGGAACGGTTGCTTCAAAACTTTCCCCCGCGGACATGAACAAGGTGCGCGCGCTGGTAAAGGGCGGCACGCTCGAGCCGCTAATTGATAAGGATTGGTCGCTGGGGCAGATGTACCGGGTCAACTCGACGCCCACGACTGTGTTTCACTCCAAAGGACAGACCTATCCTTACTCCGGCATGATGAATTACGACATTTTGAAACAATTCCTGGATCAGTTGCTCAATCAGAAGTAAGCCACTTCTCCGGCCGATTGGTGAGAATCCGATCATGATGCAGTCCAGCCCGCTCAATTTTCGCCGCGTAGTTATCTGGATGGGCCGGCTCGTTCTCGGCGGGATCTTCCTTTACGCGGGCTATTCGAAGGCTTTTCTTCCCAACAATCACTATTGGCCCTTTTTCTTTCTGAAGTTCTCGCTGACCATGAACCTCGCTAACTTCGCCACGCAGGTGGCGGCGTTCAAGATGCTGCCGGATTGGGGCGTCCAGTTCGTCGCAAACACGCTGCCGTTCACGGAGATTGTTCTTGGGTTGCTGGTTTTGATCGGCTGGCGATTGCGGATCTGGGGTTCGTTGCTGACCGCGATCATGATCGGCTTCTTTGGAGCGGTTCTACGCGCGTACTTGCTGCATATGAATATCAATTGCGGGTGCTTTGCCACGCCCGAAATAATCGGCCTTAAAAAGGTGCTTGAAGACGCGGCGCTTTCCTTGCTCGCGCTGTTCATGACCGTTTTCGCTTTTATGGAAGCGCGTCAACCGCATCCTTGGGCGGCTCCCGAAACCTCGCAAGCGCAAGCCTTGCCCGGTCACAATTGAGTTGTCCGAAGATGGATGCTCGCAGACTAAAAGCATGAAAACCTTGGATGAGTACCTGGAGCTGGCCGCCGTTGCTCACGGGCATCTTTGCGCCGGCCAAGTCCTCGGAGTGCGGCTGGCGATGCTTGGGCTGCGGGAGTTGGACATCGAGGACCCTATCGCCGAGCGCAAGCGCGTGGTCACGTATGTGGAGATCGACCGGTGCGTTACCGACGCCGTCGCGCTCGTGGCCAACTGCCGGCTGGGAAAGCGCGCGCTGAAATTCCGCGATTGGGGCAAAGTGGCGGCGACTTTCGTTGATCTGCAAACAGGCCGGGCCGTGCGCATAGCGGCAAAGGAATCCTCGAAACAATTGGCGCGCGAAATGTTTCCGGAGATGGGCAAAGACGCAGGGCAGCAGAAAGCCTACGCGGCGCTCTCCAACGAAGTTCTCTTCGATAAGCAATGGGTGAAGGTCGAAGTGCTACCGGAAGACCTGCCCGGATTCAAAGGCCCGCGCGTGGTCTGCGCCGAGTGCGGCGAGGGCATCAACTTCAAGCGCGAGGTGGTGGTCGATGGGCGCGTACTCTGCCGAGCGTGTGCGGGCGAGCGTTACTACCAGCATCTATAACAGGGATTCCGATCCATACGTTTCGAGCAGGCTTTCCGGCCATGAGCCATTGACTACTCGAATGTGTTGACCGGATTGGAGTCGACGTCACTAAGCCATCGCCCGCCGAACACGCACTGACCCTCGTTGCCAGTGTCACAACAGAACAGGTGAGCCTTCACTCTCACCAGCGCGGACTTCGGAAATTTCTGGCAGGGATTTGCCGCCGTCGAGGGATACATCCACTTCCTCGCATGGTCTGTCGATACCAGCGCTCCGGTGTAAACCCTCTGCATTGTGGGGTCGTTCGGCATCTGCGATTTCTTCAGGACGTCCTTGTTTGTTCGCCCGTCCATCACTTCGCAGGACTCCACTCTTATGCTTATGACCTGCCCGTCCTCCGGGAAATAACAGTCCGCAATTGCTATGGTGGGAAGGCAGGCGCTAGACGACGTTAGCGCAACCAGGAGCACAATCCTCGAGAGCGCGATTTCTATGTTCCTACGGAGGCATCTTCTGGTACGAAATTTTAGCACTGCGATTGGAACGGAGGCGGGCCAATTTCTTGCAAAGCAACACACGGCCTCACAACCTGTCAGACTGCGTTTTCTGCGGTAGAATTAGCATTCCATGTTGAGCTTACCTCCCATCACATTGCGACTGCGCGGCTGGAAACTGATTGACCGCGTGGCGCTGGCGTTTCTTTTGCTTTGTTCGATTGCGCTCGGCGCTGCGTGCGGGTTGCTGTTTGTTTACGCCAGCGACTTGCCGGAAATTCACGCGCTGGAAACATACCGGCCGACGGTCGTAACGGAAGTCTATGCCGACGACGGCCAGCTCGTTGGCAGCTTTGCACTGCAGCGGCGCATTCTGATGACCTACGAGCAGTGCCCCAAGGTTCTCTACAACGCCGTGACCGCCATTGAAGATCAGCACTATGAAGAGCACTGGGGCATAGACTTCCCGCGCGTTGCAGGAGCGGCCTGGCGCAAGATTCTGAAGGGTGGGAAAGCACAAGGCGCGAGCACGATCACCATGCAGCTCGCCGGCAACCTCTTTCTGGACCGCAGCGAAATCAGTTTCCGGCGCAAGGCCCAGGAAATCCTGCTGGCTCTGCAGATTGAACGCCGCTACACGAAGCCGCAAATATTTACCATGTACGCGAACCAGGTCTACCTGGCGCACGGCAACTATGGTTTCGCCGCTGCGTCTCAGTTCTATTTCGGAAAGCCCGTAAGCGACCTGAAGCTCCAGGAGGCAGCGCTGCTGGCCGGAATGATCCGCGGGCCAATTTACTCGCCTCTGGCCGATCCAGCGCGCGCGCTGGCTCGCCGTAACCTGGTGATTCACCGCATGGAAGAAGAAGGCAAGATCACTCCCGCCGAAGAAGACGCGGCGAAGAAGACCCCGCTGGGCCTGCACCTGCAATACCCGCGCAACGACCTCGCACCGTACTTCTTCGAAGAGATTCGCAAATATCTGGAATCCACTTACGGCACGGAAGCTGTTCACGAGCGGGGCCTGCGCGTTTACACCACGTTAAACATCAAGATGCAACAGGCAGCGAATCAATCCCTGCGCGACGGCTTGCACAGCTATGACCGCAGGCACGGGTGGCGCGGCAGTGTTCCCAACATTTTGCGCGATAATCTCGGCAAGCTCGACACCTACGAAGACGACGACTGGCGCCACGCCATTGAAAAAGGTTCTTACGTCACCGGCCTTGTGCTTGCGGTGGACGAGCGCTTCGCGACCATTAAAATTGGGCAGTATCGCGCGATTCTTTCGCCACCCGATTTCGCATGGACTGGCCGCAAAAAACCGACGGATCTGTTGCAAGCAGGCGATCTGGCGCAATTCTCGATCCAGGAACTGCATGAAGCCACGGCTCGCGTGCAGTTGGAGCAGCAACCCGCACCGCAAGCCGCCATTTTGGCCATCGACAATTCCACCGGCGAAATCAAAGCCATGGTGGGCGGCTATAGCTTCGAAGACTCTAAGTTCAATCGCGCCACGCAGGCCTACCGGCAAGTCGGCAGCTCGTTCAAGGTCTATCTCTATGCCGACGCCATCGAAAAGGGCTCGTCCCCGTTCGACACCATCGTGGACACTCCGTTTACCACTATCAGCGGGGGACAGACGTATTCCCCGCACAACTACGATGAGAAGTTCGAGGGCACCATTACGCTGCGCCGCGCTCTAGCCGGCTCGCGCAACGTTCCTGCCGTGAAGCTTGCCGAAAAAGTGGGCATCAACAGCGTTGTGGACATGACCAGGCGTTTTGGCATTACCACTTCGCTGCCGCCTTATCTCCCGCTGGTACTTGGCGCGGCGGACATGAAGCTGCTCGAACACGTTTCCGCTTTCACGGTCTTCCCGAATGACGGCATCCGGATTGACCCGCACATGATTCGCCGCGTGACGAGTTATGACGGAGCGCTTCTCGAGGAAGCGCATCCGGAAGTGCATGACGTTATTGCGCCCGAAGTGGCGCGCACGATGACAGCGATGCTCGAAGAGGTGATCCAGTTCGGCACCGGCGTTCAAGCGAAAGCCCTTGGCAGGCCTGCGGCAGGAAAAACCGGGACCACGCAGGACTATACAGACGCGTGGTTCATGGGCTTTACACCGCAACTGACTTGCGGAGTATGGGTGGGCTTCGATGACAAGCAGATTTCTTTGGGAAAGAAGGAAACCGGGGCGCGCGCGGCCTTGCCAATTTGGCTCGACTTTATGAAAGCAGCGCTTCAGGGGCAGCCTGTTCTCGATTTTGCCAACGTGGTCCCCTTGGAGCAGCAGGCGCTCGATCATCACATAAACGTGGATACGCCGGACACGGCGCCCGAATCGGACGAACCCGCTGCACCAAGGGAAAAGCCGCAGGCTCCCGTTCCACCGCCCGTCAAGACAGCAGCGCCATCAACCACTTCCACCGTCTCGCCAACAAACTGACGGAACCAGATCCCAAACCGCACGACTAACAAGACAATGACCTCAATCTTCGTGGCCATCCTTCGCGTGCGAGCGCGATTGGCTCAACGCAATTCATTTTGACGCCTAGACGCGACGCGAAGACCTCTTCGAGAGCGTCCAGATTCTCGGTAAGTTTCGACAGCATGCTTTCACCGAGTTCCGCGAAAAGGGTCCCATCCGCGGTTTTCTAGAGAAATTCCTTTTCCCGTGGCGTTGATCAGCAGCAATCCGCGGTCTTTCGTGATTTCGCCCATTGCGGTCAAGGGTGTTCCTTGGTACGCGCGGGGGAGCAGCTTTAACTTTCTTTTCGGAACGGTGAAAAGCAATTCGTAGTCGTCGCCTCCGTGGAGCGCAAGCTGCAACGGGTTTTGAGGAGCAGCCGCGTGTTCTCGCGGAAGAACCACCGGAATTTGGACTGCGTGGACCCGCGCCCCCACTTTGCTTGCAGCGCAGAGCCTTGGCAGGTCGGTAGAGAGACCGTCTGACAAATCCATCATGGCGGAAGCCAGACGCTTTTCGGCCAGGAAGTGACCCAAGGCAAGGCGAGGTTCGGAGTACAGATGCTTTCGCAGGAGTAGATTCTGGAGGTTTAGCCGGCCCTTGCTCTTGCGTAGCAGATGAAGCCCAAGTGCAGCTCCCCCAAGCCTGCCGCTCACGAACAGGACGTCGCCGGGCTTTGCTCCCGAGCGAAGCAAAGCCTTACCGGAACTAACTTCACCGACGACAGTGACACTGACAAGGATGTCTTGTCGGCAGGTAGTATCACCACCAGCCAGAACACACCCAAATCGGGCGGCCGCCCTGCTCAACCCCCGCATAAATTTAGAAAGCCAGCTACGGGTGTGCGTCTCGGGCAGTGCCAGACTCAATAGGAAGCAGCGCGGGACTCCACCCATCGCCGCGATATCGCTTACAGCCCGGGCAAGGCATTTCCAACCCACCGAGTCTGGCGGGTGCTTGTCCCGCAGAAAGTGTGTCCCTTCCAGGAACCAATCGCAGGTCAGAACCTGTTCGCAGCCTTTCGTTGGCTGAAAAAGCGCCGCGTCGTCGCCAATTCCTAAATGCAATCCACCCAGGGAAATCCCTCCCCGGGGCATGGATTTTTTAATTCGCTGCAGTACGGCATGTTCGTTCTTCGTACGACGGTCCGCAGGATGGTGCGTGGCAAGCTTCATGGCTAGATTGAGTATATAGCCCACGACCTAGCCTCGGCAGTGGCTTGGCCGCCGAGAAGGCTCAAGTTTGCAGGAACTGCGGACGATATAACGCCTAACGGGGGGATCATCAACACCCTGTCCCGAAGTACAGGTATGGACGGTTTGCAACATCCTGTTCTTCAGAACGCAAAATACAGGGTTGACGGGCAACCCTACAAAATTTAGTATGGGGCAGGTCGCGGACCAAGCCAAACGGTCCAGATACGAAGCTCGAAGTGGTTCTCTTTCGCGGGCACCAGGGAAACACAGCCCGTTTTTGACAATCGCAAGGCCTGAGGCGCCAAGTCAGTGATTACGAGCAAGAATTACACGTTTTATATTGCCACGACGCCCGGAAAACTCCGGAAGCTAATTGTGCCGGCGTACGTGTTGCACTCGATTGCCGTTTTTGCACTGATTGGCGTGATTACGGTTACTATCGCCGTTGGCTCTTATTCCCGGATGCTTTGGAAAGTCGGCAACTACAACGCCCTCCGGCACGATCAGGAAACTCTTAAGAAGCAGTATCAACAACTTCAGAGCACCGTTACGGATACAAACCAGCGCCTCGATTCCTTGCAATCTCTTGCTACCGAAGTGGCCATGACCTACGGCGTGCTTCGTTATCACCCCGCGGCATTTGACTCGACGGAAAATCCGACCACCCCGGAAGACGCCTTCGATCGCTCTATTGAGCAATACACCTTTCTGAAGCAAAACGCGGCGGTGATAGCGGTCTCCTCAAATGGCTTGGGCTTAATGCCGGTTATGAACTTTGCTGACTCCAACTACACTCCGTCCATCTGGCCGGTTATGGGGCACATCACGGATGCGTTTGGGGAGCGTTTAGACCCGTTCAGCGGTGAGGGTGCGTTTCACACGGGGGTTGACGTAGCCTCCGATTACGGCGCGCCGGTTCACGCAACGGCGGATGGCATTGTGACGATTGCCGAGAACCACTCCGGCTACGGCCGCCTGGTTGTGCTGGACCACGGTTTTGGAATCACCACCTGGTATGCCCATCTTTCCTCGTTTTCAGCCGTGCCGGGCACCCGCATCAAGCGCGGCGAAGTTATCGGCTACACAGGCATTAGTGGACGTTCTACTGGGCCGCATGTTCACTACGAAGTGCGCGTGAACAATGCGCCCGTGAACCCCTGGCGCTATATGAAAGGCAGTGGGACCGCCGTCGGCGACTGAAGCGCAGACCTGTTTCGATGCAGGGATTCTTACCGCCCCGGCGAGTTCGGGGCTTTTTTATTGACTCAATCAGTTGCGGATCGTTCAGTTGAGGATCGTTGCCTTTTTCTTGAGGATCTTCCCTGGACCCTGTGGAACCTGCGGCGCCGCCGGAGCGCCTTGCCTTGCCGCTTCCAGGAAGTTGGGTGTTACATCAAAAATCAAGCGGACGGATTTTGTGTCGCCGCGGTCAATCTCCGACACATCCGCGCTCTTGAGCATTTCCAGATAGGCCTCGCGGACTTGAGGTTGCAGTTGCTGGCGCAATTTGGGGTCGTTTAGACCAGCTTGTGCGAGCATCAGCAGCCCGTTGAGCAAGTCGGACAACTGCCGCGTGGATGCATCGGTCGCGCCTTCGCCTTCCACCACGACGCGCAGATGGTCGCCTTCCGGCTTTCCCGCTACGGTAATCCATTGAAGCTGGTCAACCAGGGCGGAGAGTTGGGGCGACTGCAGTCCGCCGGGTGTTCGAGCGCTTAGCTCCGCGCCAGCCCCGGCGTCCTGGCGAACCACGGCAAACACAGGCGAACCCGCCAGACGCCGGAATCGCTCGCGCCACGCCCGGGCGTCCGAGTCGTTGTAGGTTTGCGGCGTCAGAGTTAGCAGGCTCACATTATTGGTCAACGCGATTCGATCCTTGCGCAAGAAGGTGAAAGTAATTCGCCGTGAATCGCCGCTCATCGGGACTGAAAAAATCTCCTTACCCGCGCGATTTTCGCGTGTGCCTGTTTGCGAGGCATAAGCGGAGATTTTCTTTTTGTCGAAACGTCCGTCGGCAACAGCAAACAAGGCCGTACTCTGGCCGCGCTTCAGTATGGCGATGTACACGCGGCTGAGATCGCTTTCATAGTTGAAAGCCGTCGCTTGCACGAATTGCGCGTAGTCTGGGTCGGCCTTCGTTTGCGGCGCCCATTTGTAGAGTTCTGCCGCGAAGGGAGATTGCCGCATGGCGTCCAGGTCTATGCCGAGGACGGTGTTTGCTTCAGCCGGCAGCTGCGCAAGGAGTTCCTCGCGCGGGTTTCGGTTTGAAGTGCCCCACCGCTCAAAGCCAAAAATAACAATCGCACAAAGAACGACAAAGACGAAAACGAGAATTGCAATCCTGCTCTTCTTCATGCCTTTGCCGCGGGCTCCTCAAAAGCTCTCTTTTGGATTTTGCCTATCTGATTTTGACGCTTCGGCGAACCCTCGGACCTAAGAAAAATTGCCGCCTCTGTGAATTCCCCAAATTTGCTCGGTACGCAGGGCGCCGATCATGCTAAACTATTGAAGGTTCAAAAGATACACCGGGTGGGAGTGCGACACAGGGAAACAGGTTTTCCACAGTCCTGGCCCCCCACGTGCTCCAAAAGCGATCGACCCTCTTGCAATTTGTGTGCCCCATCTGCTATTCTTACCCGGTTTGAGCGACGCTGGCGTAGCTCAGCTGGTAGAGCATCTGATTTGTAATCAGAGGGTCGGGGGTTCAATTCCCTCCGCCAGCTCCACCAAGATCGGGCAGGGGAGTGAGGCAGAGCAAATCCTTGCAGGAAAAATAAACGGGCTGGTGTCTCTTGACACGAGTCCTTTTTGTGTTTTCGTTTGCGCGGGGTGTTTCGCGTTGCGAGGATTAGCCGAAGCAAACTAGCCTGAAAGAGTTTTGGGGGACGCTCAGTTCGACTCCCTTAGTTTTCGCGGGACGGGTGGGTGAGTGGCTAAAACCAGCAGACTGTAAATCTGCCGCTCCTTGCGGGCTACGAAGGTTCGAATCCTTCCCCGTCCACCATGCGCTCGCTGTTCAGTTCGGCCGATCGGCTAATGATCGTCCGCGATCAGGAAACCGCAGGGCAATCGCATCTAGCGTTGATCGTTTAACGATCACACATAGCGATGTTCGAGCGAGGACCAATTCGCCGTCAAGGCGCTGCTAAGGAAAGGTGCGCCACGAACGGCTGCATCCGGGGGAAACGGGTTCGGCCTGGGTAGCTCAGTTGGTAGAGCGCGTCCTTGGTAAGGACGAGGTCACCGGTTCAATCCCGGTCCCAGGCTCCAGAGTTTTGTCGAAGGAAGTAGTGGAAGTGGGCTCGAAGGGGTTGGGGAAAGAATTTGCAGTAAACCGGGCGGGGGTAACTCAACGGTAGAGTCTCACTCTTCCAAGGTGATGGTTGCGGGTTCAAATCCCGTCCCCCGCTCCAGATTTGGAATAGCGTGTGAGTCCGGAAATTTGCTGAATTCAAGAAGACTTGACGCAGAGGGCAAAGGAAAATGGCGAAGGAGAAATTCGAGCGCAGCAAGCCGCATTGCAACATAGGGACGATCGGTCACATTGACCATGGCAAGACGACCCTGACGGCGGCGATTACGAAAGTGTTGTCGAAGCACAACCCG